>Ga0164297_10000012_pt1 | contig 245046 bp, 225 predicted proteins | sample GEODES058metaG_FD_113539 | JGI IMG/M metagenome (GOLD analysis project Ga0164297, IMG submission 113539) | Dystrophic lake water microbial communities from Trout Bog Lake, Wisconsin, USA - GEODES058 metaG | ecosystem: Environmental > Aquatic > Freshwater > Lake | place: USA: Trout Bog Lake...
AAATCCCGAACCACTACTGACAGAAAGCAAAGACAAATAGGCTGAATATTTTACTTAACTTTAAAGTGTCAACTCACATCAGGATTATCTAACCAAACTGTCAACCATTTTTAGGACGAGTCAGGCTAATGACTGAAAACTGATAGCTGATAACTACCGGGCACAATCGGGCAATGCAGGCAATGGCTATGTGGAGAACAATCCACTGAAAAGCAATGCAATGCAACACCTTTAGTGGATAACCATTGCCCGATTTGTGTAGATTGCCCGACCGGGCAATGAGGTAAAAAAGCGAGCGTAGAGCAGCATGCACATAAAAAATGCCGCAGGCATAACCTGCGGCACTAAAATATGCGGAGTAGAAAATTAAGCGACGGCTTCTTTTTCCTTCACAAATTCAATGGCCTTTCCTACCATGTTCTTGGAGCCAATGAACACAGGCACGCGCTGGTGCAGCTCGGTGGGAGTAACGTCCAGTATGTTCATATTTCCGGTGCTGGCCCTGCCGCCTGCAGCCTCTACTATGAACGCCATAGGGTTGCACTCGTATTGCAGGCGCAGCTTGCCATTGGGCGAGGCCTTATCGCCGGGATACATGAATATGCCGCCCTTGATTAGGGTGCGGTGCATATCGCCCACCATAGAGCCTATGTAGCGGTGCGAGTAAGGGCGCTTTTCGGCCTTGTTGTCTTCCATGCAATATTCCAGGAAGCTCTTCATGCCGTCAGTGTACTTCACCGTATTGCCCTGGTTCAGGGAATAGATCTTGCCGTCCTCAGGGCACTTCATGTTGGGGTGCGACAGGCAGAACTCACCGATGGATGGTTCCAGGGTGAAGCCATTCACGCTCAGCTTGGTGGCATATACCATCATGGTGCTGGAGCCGTAAATGATGTAACCCGCGGCCATCAGCCTATTGCCAGGCTGCAGGAAATCGGCCTTGGTGCATGGCTTGCCCACTTCGCTCACCCTGCGGTATATAGCGAAAATGGTGCCTATAGATGCGTTGATGTCGATGTTGGACGAACCATCCAGCGGGTCGAACAACACCACGTATTTTGAGTTCACCGAAAAGTTGTCGTCATAGCACAGGTGCTCATCGTTCTCCTCAGATGCGATGCCGGCGCAGTCAGTGCTGTTCTTCAGCACATGTATCAGCGTCTCGTTCGAGAAAACGTCCAGCTTTTCCTGCTCCTCGCCCTGCACATTGGTATGGCCATGCTTGCCCAGGATGTCTGAAAGACCGGCCTTGCGCACACGCTCGTTGATCACTTTGCCGGCTAATGCTATATCGCGCAGCAGCGATGAAAGTTCGCCCGTGGCCTGTGGGAATTTTCTTGTCTCCTGGATAGTGAACTCATCCAGGGTTGTTAATTTGCCCTGTAACATCTTTTATTCGTTTGTGGTTGGCTCAAATTTACGCATTAACGGCCATATCAGGTTACCCCTTATGATAACGATGCAGAGATAATGGTGTAGCCGGCGGCCATTAACGCAGTATCAGCTCGTTGATCATGCTCTTGTTCTTCTGCACAATTTCCCTGATGCGGCCGTCCGGTTGGGTGGCAACTGGAGATGGACACTCCGTCGCGACGTAAACGCCACAAAATGCTTATTTTCATGTTCGCATTATGTCAGCCATCTATTGCATCAGCGGATTGGGTGCCGATCATACCATTTTCAGAAACTTACAGATCACCGGTCATACGCTGGTGCCAATGCCATGGGTGCCTCATAAAAATGGCGATGATATGGTGAGTTATGCAGCGAAAATGGCGGCGCGGATACCGGATGGCAATGATGTAATAGTGCTTGGGCTGTCGTTTGGAGGAATGCTGGCTACTGAAATAGCGCGCACCCATCCGCATTGGCAGATCATCCTTGTTTCGAGTGCCAAAACGAAGCAGGAGCTTGGTTATGACAGCCGCATATTGCGGTGGATCAGCAGCCTCCGTGTCATCCCGCCCTTCATGTTCAAAATGCGCAATTTCGTAAGCTTTTATTATCTCGGTGCTCATACAAAAGAAGAGCGCAGGCTGATAAGACAAATACTCAAACTCAGCAATGGACGCTTTTATCGCTGGTGCGTGCACACGCTCTTGTTCTGGAACAGTGAGTCGTTCACCCCTAATATCGTGCATATTCATGGCACGGCAGATAAGGTGATCCGGCCCGGGAATGTGCATCCGGACCATTGGATCAGGGAGGGTTCTCACCTGATGATCTATAACCGGGCGGGAGAGATAAGCGCACTGATAGGGCAAATAGTGGCAAAGCCTGCAGCAACTTCGCACGGTGACATATCGGCTACATAAGGTTCCATTTAAGATGCAAAGGCATTAATTTGTAATTTAGTATGATGAAAAAATACCTCGCTTCGCTGTTTCTCCTTTTTTCTGTTGCTGCTGATGCCCGCGTGGTTACCGGGGATGTGAGCAAGCCCATGCAATTCGATAAAGTAGGGTGGAATAAAGTACTGATGCTTCATAGTGGCAACACAGTGCTGGTGCACGTAGAGGCTGCCAAAATGGACCTGAAAATATTTGATACAGCGCATAAAGAAGTGGTGCACCGCGAATATTCTGCCAAGGATTTTGACCACAAATGGATGCGCTCGTTTTCTTTCAAGGGATTGCTTGAACTCAACGGGGAAATAGTCCTCTTCTCAGGCAATGTGTTCGGCAATAAAAAGTCGTTGTTGCGCATTGTGTTCGATGCGGGTTCGGGGGCCGTAAAAGATGAGCAGGTGATGCTTGCTGATGGCTACGGTGGCGAGGAGAATTCCTATTACCTGCTGCCGGAGCATTCAGGCGGATTTTCGGTGCTATCGTTCCGCGATATTATCAAGCATCCGCAGGCTTCCATCACGTTGTACCGTTACAATGATCATGATTCGCTTACCAGTACCATTCCTATTCACCTGGCCTATAGGGCAGCATATAAGATGATGGTGTTGGCCGCAGGCGTTTCTGATGCTGATGACATTTACTTTGTGTCGGCCGTAACCGGGGTAATAGGTAAGGGTACAGAATTCAGGCAGAACCATCACCAGGTGGCATTTTCCATTCTGGAACATGGCACCACAAGTGTCCGGTCAAAAACTATAGACCTGCCAGATGTACCGTTTCAGCCAGCGCCTGTCCGAGATCCGGTCACCGGCGATATGGACGCGCCACCCGCCCATGAGCAGTTCCCATTTGCAACGGGTTACGATTACGATGTCCGCGGCCGTAAGCTAAATGTAATTCTGGTTGACCCCACGATCGTCTTTTCGTCGAACCCCACTACCGGCAATTCAATGCGGAGGTCTTGTGTTTACAACTTGTATTCGGTTTATGCGGCTGATATGACCATAGACTCAACGTCTGTGAAATTTGATGCGGCAAATGCCCATATCAAAGAAAAGCAGGGGCCTGCGGCTGGATACCAGGCCATCCCCACAGTGTTGCTCAGCAGGAGTGGAGGTCTTACCCTGCTTTCTGAGAACTATGGCGACGTTCGCGTGAATGAGATGATGGTCTCGCATTTTGATGAGCACAACGTCCAGCGATCCGTTTCATTCATTGCATGGCAAAAATTCACCGGCACATATTCCAGGCCGGAGGACCTGTATTATGCCAATAATCCTATCTACGACATGCCTATGTCGCAGTACGATGGTATCAGGTGCTATAGCACCGATAGCCTGATCTATATTTTTTGCAACGAGAATAATATCATTTCCGATCCTGCAAATCCGGGGCGCATACCGCGTTACGAGCCTGCCAATGCCTATTGTTACATCGTCAACAACTATGGCGAGGCAGAAAAGAGTTTGCCCTTTGGCACACCGGCAAAAGACGAGAAGCTGGCCATGCTCATGGAAAGTGCGCATTTAGATCCGGTGCGCCACACGTTCGCATGCCTCATTCAAAGCCGCCGTGGCGACCTGACCGATTATCATGTGGCGTGGTGTTACGTTACCAACTTCATTGTGAAATAGGGTAATGAGGCCCAACAGGAAAGGCGCACTGCAGGTGCGCCTTTCCTGTTGGGTAAGGTAAATGTCTATATCAGCACGTTGCCCGTCATCTCTGCCGGCACAGGTATGCCCATGTAAGTAAGTATGGTAGGTGCAAGGTCTCCCAGTTTGCCGGGTTTTATTGTGCCCTTAAAATCGTTGGAGATGATGAAGAATGGAACCGGGTTCAGCGTGTGCGCCGTATTGGGTGTGCCATCTTCATTGATCATGTAGTCGGCATTGCCATGATCGGCAGTGAGGAATACGGCATAATTGTGCGCCAGCGCAGCCGGCACAATGCGTGCCACGCAACTATCTACAGTTTCCACTGCCTTTGTCACCGCAGGCCACGATCCGGTATGTCCTACCATGTCAGCATTGGCAAAGTTGAGGCAGATGAAGTCTGCACTCTCGTCGTTTATTTCTTTAAGAATATCTTCTGTAAGCGGCAGGGCGCTCATCTCTGGTTTCAGATCATAGGTGGCCACGTCTCGCGGAGATGGCTCCATGATGCGGCGCTCGCCGGCAAACACGGCCTCGCGGCCGCCTGAGAAAAAGAAAGTTACATGCGGATATTTCTCTGTTTCCGCCATGCGTATCTGCGTTTTGGCATTGTCAGACAGCACTTCGCCCAGCGTCTGCGTAAGGTCTTTGTTCTCGAATATGACGCCTACATTTTTGTAGCTCTTATCATATTCTGTCATCGTCACATAGTGCAGGTGCAGCGGCGCCATATTCTGCTCATGAAAGGCTTCCTGCGTCAGGGCCACTGTTATCTCGCGGCAGCGGTCGGTGCGGAAGTTGAAGCATACTACAACGTCGTCATCCTTAATGGTCGCCAGTGGGTCGCCTGCATTATCGCAGGCAATTATCGGCTTAATGAATTCATCGGTCACATCTGCCGCATAAGATGTCTCCATTGCGGCAATAACATCGTGTGTATGCACGCCGGTGGCATGTACCAGTGCATCATAGGCCAGCTTCACGCGTTCCCAGCGCTTGTCTCGGTCCATGGCATAGTAGCGCCCTGTAATGGTTGCCAGCTTTGCACCGGTGCTATCCGTATGTGCCTTTAATTCTTTAATGAATCCGATGCCACTTTTGGGGTCGGTATCGCGGCCATCGGTAAAAGCATGCACAGCCACATTGGGCACGTTCTTTTTCCTGGCTATGGTGCAAAGTGATTTTATATGGTCTATATGTGAGTGAACGCCGCCATCGCTTACCAGGCCCATAAAGTGCAGTGTTTTGCCAGGCTGGCAGGCGGCATCAAGTGCTGCATTGAGTGTTGTATTGCGCTCCAGCTCACCATCGCGTATGGCTACGTTGATGCGTTGCAGCTCCTGGTAAACAATGCGGCCTGCGCCTATGTTCAGGTGGCCTACTTCCGAATTGCCCATTTGCCCCTCGGGCAGGCCCACGGCCTCTCCGCAGGTGATGAGCTCGGTGTGGGGGTATTGGCTGTAGAGCGATTTTACAAACGGAACATTAGCATTGGCAATAGCATCGGCAGCAGGAACCTTTCCGTGGCCCCAGCCATCCATGATCAGCAATATCACTTTTTTCGACATGGGGGCAAAATTAGCTCAAAATCTTCGGCCTATCCATGATTTGTGGCAGCGTACCGCATTTTTGACGGCAGGTGCACTCAAGCAAAAGAGCCGCGCAGTAAGCACGGCTCTTTTGCAAAATATCAGAAGCTACTTCCCGTCTTCCACCACATACACGTCTTCATTGTCGTGCTTCATGCGGTAGGTTTCCCGGGCGTATTGTTCCAGTTTGTTCTTGTCGGTAAGCAGGCCGGCACGTTCAGCACTCATGCGTGCGATCTCGCCATTCAGGTAGGCAATATTGTCCTTTACGCCATTCAGCTCTTTTTGCCGCTGGTGCATTTCCGGCCAGTTGTTCTGGTCAAAATACAGGCTCCATACCAGAAAGGCCAGCGTTGTGAGCACGTACTTGTTCGTAACAACCTTCAATACCTTTTTCATCATATCAGCAATTACTTACCAAATTTAAGGGTTTTGCCCGGATACCAGGCATTGCTGCCCAGCTCCTGCTCTATCCTCAGCAACTGGTTGTACTTGGCCATGCGGTCGCTGCGGCTGGCAGAGCCGGTTTTTATCTGTCCGCAGTTCAGTGCCACTGCCAGGTCAGCTATGGTGGCATCTTCAGTTTCACCGCTGCGGTGACTCATAATGGTATTGTAGCGGTTGTGCTGTGCCATGGTCACGGCATCTATTGTTTCAGACAGCGATCCTATCTGGTTCACTTTTACCAGCAGGCCGTTGGCAATGTTTTCCTTAATGCCCCTTTCCAGGCGTGTTACATTGGTCACAAAAAGGTCGTCGCCCACCAGTTGCACTTTGTTGCCCAACGCATCTGTCAGCATCTTCCAGCCCTTCCAATCGTCTTCAGCCATACCGTCTTCAATGCTTACGATAGGGTATTTCTTGCACCATTTTACCCAATATTCCACCAGTTCCTCGCTGCTCATTTTTTTGCCGTCGCTTTTGTGGAAGTGGTATTTCTTATCCTTCTCATTCCACAGCTCGCTGTTGGCGGCATCCATGGCTATTGATACCTGTGTGCCTGGCTTGTAACCGGCTTTTTCTATCGCTTTCAGCACGGTTTCAATGGCTTCTTCATTGCTCTGTATGTTTGGTGCAAAGCCGCCTTCGTCGCCTACGTTCGTGCTATAGCCTTTTTCCTTCAGCACCACCTTCAGTGAGTGGAATATCTCCACGCCCCAACGCAAACCTTCTGAGAAAGAAGATGCGCCAGAAGGCACTACCATAAATTCCTGGAAGTCGATCTTGTTATCAGCATGCGCGCCTCCGTTCAGGATGTTCATCATAGGTACCGGCAGTGTTTTAGCGTTTGCGCCGCCTACGTAACGATACAGCGGCAGGCCCACGCTTTGTGCTGCCGCCTTGGCTGCCGCCATGCTCACTGCGAGTATAGCGTTAGCACCCATTTTTGCTTTATTGGGTGTGCCATCTATTTCTATCATCAGGTTGTCTATGCCGCGCTGGTCGGTCACATCCATGCCATACAGTTCTTCTGCCAGTGTGTCATTCACATTGGCTACCGCTTTCATTACACCTTTGCCGCCATACTTCTTCTTGTCGCCGTCCCTCAGCTCCACAGCCTCATGCTTGCCTGTGCTTGCTCCGCTCGGCACCGCTGCGCGGCCGGTTATGCCCTCGCTGGTGTGCACATCAACTTCCACTGTGGGATTTCCGCGGCTGTCCAATATCTGCCGGGCTACTACGTCTGTAATGAAACTCATAATGTATGTATTTTTATGTGCGCAAAAATAATTCTTATTGCCGAAACAAGGGAAAACGTTCACATATATTAACACGCTTTAAAAAGCGGCACCGTTTTTGCAACAGCAATCGCACATACCAACAATCTGACACCCTATGCTTTTTAAGTCCATTTTGCTGATGCTTTTTTGTTGTTCGGCAACACTCGCCAGTTTTGCGGCTTTCCCCGTGCACCGGCAGGCAGAATCGGTTGGCAACAGAGCTGCTCCTGTGGATAGCCCCGTAGCCTCAGGCTCAAAGCCCGGCCAGGCGTATGTCAGCTACGGCAGTGCGCAGGGCCACAGGCACAGGGTGGTCTATAAAAGTCGCGGGGCTGCTTCTGCGCTGGCCTTTATTGGTATATATCCTTTTTATTGTATGTTGCTGGGCATGCAACGCCTTTACCTCGGCTACATACCGGAGGGCATTGCCCAGATGGTTGCGCCCTGGGTGGGCGTAGCGGCCATTGCGCTTGCCACAACTGCTGTGGTAACCTCGCCTGTTTACCTGGCGGGCATTATTCTTGGCGGCGCACTCATTGCAGCGGCGGTTGCGTGGCATATTTCCGATTACGTGCGTATCCGCCTCAGAACATTGAGGCCCAAGTGGGGTTATTACGATGACGATGTGCAACGGATGCGTGCACACTGACAACAGCACAGTTATTTATACTTTCGTGCCTGATCCATTCAGCGCCGTATATGACCAAAACACTTTTTCCGCAGCACCTGCTCGACTATTCTGAAAAATATACATCGGCAGAAGCGCCGTCACTGGCTGCATTGAACCGGGAAACCAACATGAAGGTACACGGCGCCCAGATGCTGTCCGGGCATATACAGGGTGCATTTCTGCAGATGATCAGCCACGCTCTGAAACCTAAGCATATACTTGAATTGGGCACTTTTACCGGCTATTCGGCAATTTGCATGGCCCACGGCCTGCAGCCAGGTGGTTCGTTGCACACTATTGATATCGATGAGGAGCTGTTTGACATGGTGCACCGGCATATTGCGGCTTCGGGTTTTGACGGCAGGATCGTTCAGCATATAGGGAAGGCGGCAGATGTTATTCCTACGCTCGACTTAATGTTTGACCTGGTGTTCATTGATGCGGACAAGGGCGGTTATAGCCAATACTACGATCTTGTTTTCGATAAGGTTGCACCCGGCGGGTTTATCCTTGCCGACAATGTGCTGTATGAGGGGGAAGTGACATTGCCTGTTGAGCAGCAAAGCAAAGGCGCGAGGTCTATACAGGCCTTCAACGACAAAGTGAGGAGCGATCCGCGCGTGCAGCATATGTTGCTGCCGCTGCGCGATGGCATTATGATCATACGCAAGAAATGATCACAATAAAAAAGGGTCGCATATAGCGACCCTCTGCAATAAATAGGTTCTTTTACTTGATACCCAGCTTGGCTTTTACCATCGGTGTAATGTTGTAAGCTTCTTTGCCATACAGCATACCGCCTCCGTTTGCATCAAATACAAAGTCGAAGTTCTTATCCTTTGCTACGGCCTTTATTGCCTTGTCTGCCTTTTCAAGTATTGGCTGGTAAAGTTCCTGCTTTTTGTTGCCCACTTTTTCCTGTGCACTCTGCTGCAGGCTTTCAATGCGGCCCTGCAGGTCCTGAATTTCTTTCATCTTCACTTCCTTTACAGGATCGCTCATGGTCTTTTCCTTTTCCTGGTATTCCTGGCCCTTGGTCTGGTATTCCTTCATCATCGTTTCTATCTGGTCCTGGAATGCCTTAGCATATTTGTTCAGGTCAGAGTCGGCTTTTGCTTTTTCCGGCATAGATGCCAGCAATTCTCCTGAATTCAGGTATCCTATCTTGATGCCACCCGGTCCTGTAGGCTGCTCGGCAGCGTCAGCGCCCGGCACATTGATGTTAGATGATGTTGATGTTGAAGTTGACTTTGATCCGGTGGTCGATTTGGTCTTTTGGGCAAGAACGATATTGCCGGTCAAAAGAGCACAGGCGCAGATCAATACGATTTTTTTCATTAGAATTTTTGTTATTTATATTATTATAAGAAATGCAAAGTAAATGCCATTATTTGTTTATTCCAAGTATTTTCAACACGTCATCGCTGTGGTCCAGCTTGGGGTCGGCGTAAAATAAAGTAACGCCCCCGGCTTTGTCCATCACCATATCAAACCCTTTACCGGAAGCCATTTTCTGCACTGCATTAAAAACACGGTCCTGTATCGGTTTCACCAGTTCCTGGCGTTTTTTGAAGAGATCCCCCTCATAGCCAAAGCGCTGTTTCTGCAGGTCTTTAGCTATTTTTTCCTTGGCAACGATCTCATCCTCGCGTTTCTTGCGCATCTCGTCCGACAGCATGGGGCGCTCTGCCTGGTAGCTTTTGTACATCTTGTCCACTTCGGTCATTTTCGCATCTATCTCATCCTGCCATCCCTTCGACACGTTGTCCAGTTGTGCCTGTGCATCGCGGTAGTCGGGCAGTTTCTCCAGGATATACTTGGAGTCGATCACGCAGTAGTGCTGCGCATTTGCAGGCACGGTAAAGAGCATTGCGATGATACTGCTCAGAAAAATTATCCGTTTCATAATTCAAAGATTTTATGGTTTCCTTTTACGGCGGTCATTATTCTGGCTCAAAGCCGAGCATGAAGTTGAATTTCGAAATATCCTTCAGGCCGGTAGTGCCGGTCGCCGGATCATACCTATCAATTCCTATGCCATAGTCAAGGCCCAACAAGCCAAACATTGGTAAATAAATACGAACACCCACACCCACATCGCGGTTCAGCCTGAATGGGTTGTACTGGCTGAAATTGTCCCACGCATTAGCAGCGTCTGCAAATAAGAGCCCGTATATCGTTGCCGTAGGCGCCAGTGAGAACGGATACCTCAGCTCCATGCTATATTTATTGTAAATGGTGGCTGCGCTGGCATATATTTCATAACCACGCTGCGAAATGATGTCTTTACCTATGAAGTAAGAATAACCGGAAAGCCCGTCGCCACCCAACTGGAAGCGCTCGAATGGTGAGAACCCGATACCGGAATTGTAATAACCCAGGAAGCCGTATTTAGAGGCCATCCTCAGCACAAAATTACCCGCCAGTTTCTGGTAGTAGTCTGCAACGAATTTGTATTTGTGATACTCGATCCATTTGTATTTCACACCCGGTGTTTCATTCGCATAGTCTGTTGAGGAGAATGCGCTGTATGGAGGCGTGATCTGTAGTGTAAAAGAGATATTACCTCCGCTGGTAGGGTAGAGTGGCTTGTCAATGTTATTGCGCGACAGTATGAACTTGAAGTGAAGGTCGTTGCTGAAACCATCAGTGAAATTACTTACCAGCGCATAGTTATGCAGCAGGTAGTTGTTGTAGTAAATACCATAGTTGAAAACAAAGTAGTCATCAGGCCAGTGCAGGCGTTTGCCCATAGATAAGCCACCACCAAACATACGCAGGTAGGAAACGTTAGGGTCTGTGCCCACCGCGGCAGCCGAGTATTTACTATAGGTAAGATTCGCTGTCAGGGCATTAGGTCTTTTGCCGCCGAGCCATGGTTCTGTGAACGAGGTAGTGAGTGAGTTGTAGTACAGGCCGTTTGAAGCGTAGTTCACACCAAAGCGCTGTCCGTCGCCAACTGGTAGTGGATCCCAGTTCTTGGGTTTGAACAGGTTGCGGATAGAGAAGTTATTGAACGTGATACCGATGTTGCCGTAAAAGTTGATACCTCCGCCAAATCCGGCAGACAACTGCAACTGGTCGCTCGATTTTTCTACTACCGTATAATCTATGTCCACTGTTCCGTCTTCCGGGTGTGGTTTTGGCTGAATGCCTATTTTCTCCTGGTCGAAGAAGCCGAGCTGCGCTATTTCGCGCTGTGAGCGGATGAGCAAAGCACGACTGAATTTATCACCCGGCAGTGTGCGCAGTTCACGGCGTATCACATGTTCATTGGTCCTGTCGTTGCCAAATATGTTGATGTCGCGGTTAGTAGCCTGTGAACCTTCTGTTACCCGCATCTCATAGTTGATGGTATCGTTGTTGATGGATACTTCAACCGGGTCTATATTGAAGAACAGGTATCCATCGTCCATATAAAGGCTGCTCACATCTTCACCGCCTTCAGGGCTCAGCTGGCGGCCAATCCTTGTTTCCAGCAATTGCTGGTTATACACGTCTCCTTTTTTTATGCTCAGCACCTTGCTCAGCACATCGCTCGAATACTTGGTATTCCCCTTCCAGGCAATATCGCCAAAGTAGTATTTATGTCCTTCCTGAACCCTTATGTCTATGTTGATGTTCCCGTTTTTTACCGGGTATATAGTGTCTGAAACGATTGACGCGTCCCTGTAGCCAAGTGTATTGTAATAAGCAATGAGCGATTGCTTGTCCGTCTCAAATTTTTGCTGGTTGAATTTGGAAGAAGAAAACAGCTTGAAGCGGAAATACGGATCCAGAGCATCCAGTGTTTTACTGGGCGAAAGGAAACCGAATTCATTCACATACTTTTTAAAAGAGCGCTTCGGAACGTCATAAACATTTTTCTCTTCGCCAGGTTTCAGCGTAATACGTGTGGTTTCCTTGGTCGATTTCAGCGTGCGTTTCAGCCTCGCCTCCGTTGTGTTTTCTTCACCAACAATATTTACCTGGTTGATGTGTGTTTTGCTGCCTTTGTCAACAGTAAATATCAGCGCCACTTTGTTCACGCCAGCACTGTCCGGGCGTTCTGTCACCCATACCTTCACGCGGCCAAAGCCTTTGTCCACATAAAACTTCTTAATGCGCACCACGGCCTCTTTCTTGGTCGCGTCTGTCACTACTTTATTGGCCACCAGGGGCAATTTGGTCTTGAGTTCCTTGGCTTCAGATGTCTTTATGTTCCTGAACTTGTAGTAGCTCAGCCTGGGGCGTTCCGTTACTTGTATGTCCAGAAAGACTTTATCGTCAATAACGCGTGTGATGACCACATCGACGTTGGAGAACAGCTCCTGTTTCCAGAGCGATTTTATTGCCTTGGCTATTGCAGGGTCGTTGGGCAGGTGCAGTTTCTGACCCACACTCAGGTTGGTCACTGCAAGTATCAGGTCCGCATCCAGGTACTTGGCGCCGGATATGGTCACCCCGCCCAATTCATATTCTTTGGGTTTGTTATCGTCTGCCTGCGAGCTTTGCTGCAGCATTTTGCTCAGGCTGCCGTCCTGGGCAGTTGCATTGAGCGCGCAAAAAGCAAAGATCACCGGTAAAGTAAGGCGAAGAGCGGTTTTAAACATGCGGGGTTGTGTTCTTTTGAATTTGTTCACTTGTTTTGCCAAAGCGGCGTTCGCGGCGCTGGTAATCCAGCAGCGCTTCATATAAATTCTCTTTCCGGAATGCGGGCCAGTGCACAGGAGTAAAGTAAAGCTCTGCATAAGCCAGTTGGTACAGCAGGAAATTGCTGATCCGGTTCTCGCCACTTGTCCTGATCATTAATTCAGGATCCGGGAACGGAGCCGTGTACAATTGATCATGAAACAGGTCTTCGTCAATTTCAGATGCGTTCAATGTTCCGTTAGCTACTTTTTCTGCCAGTTTGCGTGCAGCCGTCACCATTTCTCTGCGTGCGCTATAGCTCAGCGCCAGTATCAGGTTCAGACCCGTATTACCGGCGGTCATCGTCATCGCTTCGGTCATTTCGCGCTGGCATATTTCCGGCAGGCTTTCAAAATCACCGATCACATGCAGGCGCACATTATTCGCCTTCAGGTCATCCACTTCTTTGCGTATCGTGTTCACCAGTAATTCCATCAATGCGTCCACTTCGGCTTTTGGCCTGTTCCAGTTCTCTGTGGAGAACGCGTAAAGGGTCAGGTAACCGATGCCTAGTTCGCCGCAAGTATTCACGATCTCGCGCACACTAACCACACCCTCGTAATGTCCGTAAACACGATCTTCTCCGCGCTCTCTTGCCCAGCGGCCATTACCATCCATAATGATGGCTATGTGCCGCGGTAGTTTGCTGCGGTCGAGCTCATTGATCAATTCCATTGACGTACGTTACGAAAAGTGCGCAAAGGTACAAAAATAGGCGGTAGGTTATTGCTTACAACTATACGTATATAGTTTAACTCGATTTTAACTGCACCAGAAATGGGAGAAGGAGGAAATGGTTTGATGATCAATGCCTGGTGAAAAACAGTGCAGTAAGCCCGGTTGAAAGATGCTCCGTCAGCTCAAGGTTGGAGGATGTGACACTGGCCATGTAATAATCGCGAACATCATTACCATTTCCGATGCGGTGCACCACATTTTCATCTATCTCATAGGTAAAATTGAATGAGTCGGTGATGCTGTTGGCGGTAACGGTCTCTACGCCGGTCTTATCCAGCCTGAACACAATCTCATCGTCCACAGCGGGGTTCTGCGGCGTTATTTCATTGCTTTGTATAATGGAGTCGGCATTGCCATCTATGCCTGTGCTAGTCAGTTTCCAGCGGCCTTCCAATCGCGTGTAGGGGGTTTCTACAATTGCTTTTTTACAACTGTATATGCCGCATATTGCAGTAGTGATAAATAAAGATATGACCGACAACCGCTTCATGCGAAAGTGACAGGTGTGGGTTGAACACATACCAAATCTAACAATAAATACGGAATTGATGTGTTAAAAATCACCGTATTGTGTGGGCGCAAGCACTGTCAGGGCTTCTTCAAGCTGCTTGTCGTTAGGCGCTATGCCATGCCATTCGTGCGTGCCCTCCATAAAGGGTACTCCCTGGCCCATTACAGTATGCATCAGCATGCATACAGGTTTGCCCTTGCCGGTGGCAGATTTTGCGGCCGCCAGCCCTTCCAGCACTGCACTCATGTTATTGCCATTCATTTCCAACACTTCCCAGCCAAATGCTTCGAACTTTGCACGCAGCGAGCCCAGGTTCATCACCTTATTGGTAGAACCATCTATCTGCTGGCCGTTCACGTCTATGGTAGCTATCAGGTTGTCAATTTTATGATGTGCCGCAAACATAATGGCCTCCCAGTTCTGGCCTTCCTGCAGTTCGCCGTCGCCGTGAAGGGAGTAAACAAGGTTGGGGTCATTGTTCAGTTTCTTGGCCATGGCAGCCCCTGCGGCCACACTCATGCCCTGGCCCAGTGAGCCGGAGGCAATGCGAACGCCGGGAAGATGCTCATGCGTGGCCGGATGTCCCTGCAGCCTGGTATTGATGAAGCGGAAGGTAGCCAGCTCCTTTACGGGGAAATAACCGCTGCGCGCAAGCACACTGTAAAACACAGGCGAAATGTGGCCGTTGGAAAGAAAGAACAGGTCTTCTCCTTTACCATCCATATCGAAACCTGGTTTGCGGTTCATGACGCGGAAATAAAGCGCGGTCAGGAAATCGGTACAGCCAAGTGAGCCACCGGGGTGGCCAGACTGAACTGCGTGCACCATTCGTACAATATCGCGGCGCACTTGCCGTGCCATTTCTTCCAGGTTGATGTTTTCCATTATTAAGCCTATATGAATTACGGCGGCAAAATTAGGATTTAGCAGGCATTTATTTCATCCAAAAAAGTAGCATGTGAAATTTATCCGTAAACGGCGAAATTTGCCATGATGGATATTGCTTCGAAGCAAATGAATTTCTTTACCCGCAAGCTGGTTGACTGGCACGACACGGTCAACGACCGCGACCTGCCTTGGAAGAATGAGAAGGATCCCTATAAGATATGGCTGTCCGAGATCATCCTGCAGCAGACCCGTGCCGCACAGGGAGCTCCCTATTACCTGCGTTTTCTGCAGGCGTACCCAACCATAGTGCATATGGCCGCAGCTGCCGATGATGAGGTTTTCAGGATATGGCAGGGACTGGGTTACTATAACCGATGCCGCAATATGCTGGCAACGGCAAGGTTCATTGCCTCGGAATTGAATGGCGTCTTTCCCCGCACTTACGAGGGCATCATCGCACTCAAGGGAATAGGGCCATACACGGCCGCTGCAATAGCCTCGTTTGCATACGGTTTGCCGCATGCTGTGGTCGATGGCAATGTTTACAGGGTTCTGGCACGTTTTTTTGCCATTTCCACGCCGTTTGATACTACTACCGGCAAAAAGCAGTTCGCGGAACTGGCAACATCACTACTCGATCCGGCGGCGAGTGCGGCGTATAACCAGGCTATTATGGACCTCGGAGCTACAATATGCCTGCCCCGCAACGCTAAATGCGAAGATTGCCCGGTGCGGAAAAATTGTCTTGCACTGGCTCATAATATCATCAATGAGTTGCCGGTGCGCAGTAAAAAAGTAGCCGTCACCACACGTTATTTCCACTTCCTGCTGCTGCGGTGGAACGATAAGATATGGATACAGCGACGGGAGCAGAGCGACATCTGGCAGGGTCTGCATCAGCCGCTGTTAGTGGAGGCCGAAACGGAGTTGCCGGTACGCGATTTTGCCCGTACACCGGTATTTAAAGAACTGGGTTTGCAGCCCAAAGACATCCGGATGGTGTGCACAGCCAGCCAACGGCTCACCCATCGCATCGTTAAATCTGTTTTTTTTGAAATTGACGTAGCGCAGCCTCCAAAAGGCTTGCCGGAAAATGGCCGCTGGCTGTCTCCGGCAATGATGGGAGACGTTGCTTTCCCAAAAACTATTCTTTCATTTTTGAATAAAAATGCATACTTTTAATAGTCTATGGTTTATAATTTTATAAATTTAACTGTCTATGAAAGGATTTAACAAAGTAATGCTTTTGGGAAACCTTGGACGAGACCCCGAGGTACAATACACAAAAGGCAACGTGGCCATGGCGAAATTCGCGCTGGCAACCACCGAAACTTACACAGACAAGACGGGCACTACCACCTCACAAACAGAATGGCATACCATAATTGCATGGCGCAACCTGGCAGACGTAGCGCAAAAACTCCTGCATAAAGGCAGCCTGGTATTTATTGAGGGTAAGCTGAAAACACGTACCTGGGAGGATAAAGACAAGATACGGCGTTCATCTACCGAGATCGTAGCAGATAATATTGTTTTGCTGGATAAACGCCGCGATGCCGGTGAAGTGCAGCACGAACCGGCATCGCTGCCCGATATGAATTTTGAACAGGACCACCATATTGACGAAAATGACCATAAAGATACTCCGCCATATTAGTTGCATATTATTTATGTTACCAAAAAGGGCGAGATAACATTAATTTCGGCCCTTTTTTTAATTTTGATACGTTCACCAAATATTTGACCATTGGAAGGCATCCCGGAAGGCGATTCGACTTTTACTCCATTATTATTGCAGGCAGCCAGTGCATTCTCTACTTCTAACGTCACTATACTTATCATTGTAATACTGATATTATTGTTGATGAGCGCTGTTATTGCCGGCGCAGAAACCGCTTTCTTCTCACTATCGGCCAAAGACATCAATTTCCTCAAGAGTAAGGAATCCGGCAGCGGGCGGCAGGCGTCTCAGTTGCTCGACCAGCCCAAAATGCTGCTGGCTACCATACTTGTCTCCAATAATTTCATCAATATTGCTATCGTCATCACTACCAATATGCTCATGCGGTCAATACTGCCGCCGAATATGGGCGAAATATTGTCGTTTTTCGTACAGGTGGTTTCGGTTACTTTTTTGCTGGTGCTTTTTGGCGAGGTGCTGCCCAAGGTATATGCCACTCAGAACAACCTGCGCATGGCCCTGATTTCGGCAGGCTACATCCGTGTGCTGTTCGAATTGTTCCGGCCTATCAGCCGCATGCTGGTCACTTCCACACGGTTCATTGAAGATCGCATCGCATCCAGGCCGGCCAATAACATCAGCAGCGAAGACTTTGAGCACGCCATTGAGCTGACCGTGGGGCACACGGCTACCAAAGAAGAGGTCAATATCTTCAAAGGCATCCTTAAGTTTGGCAATATCACAGCCACCCAGGTGATGCGCACACGCATGGACGTAAGCGCATTGGATCATGACATGACCTTTCCTGAGGTGCGGGCTTACTGCCTCGATGCCGGCTATTCAAGGCTCCCCGTTTATAAGGAAACCCTCGACACGGTGCAGGGCATTATTCACACCAAGGATTTTCTTCCTCATCTGGATTCTGATGATTTCGACTGGCATGTGCTCATTCGCCCTGCCTATTTCGTACACGAAGGCAAGCTTATAGAGGATCTTTTGAAGGAATTTCAGCAAAAGCGCATCCACTTTGCTATCGTGGTCGACGAGTTCGGAGGCACTTCCGGCATCGTTACTTTAGAGGACATCATGGAAGAAGTTATCGGTGACATACGCGATGAATTTGACGAAGACGACCTCAACTATAAGAAGATCGACAACAACAACTACACCTTCGACGGCAAAACACTGATCAATGATGTTTGCCGGATCATCGGGCAGCCTTCAGATACTTTCGACGCAGTGCGGGGCGACAGCGATTCATTGGCGGGCCTAATCCTGGAGATCAGGGGGCGCTTCCCGGCAGTAAACGATTCGGTGCGCTTTGAGCAATATGAATTTACTGTGCAGGCACTCGATAAAATGCGTATCTCACGTGTTAAGCTCACCATTCATCCGCCCGCAGTAACAGAAGAGTAGGGGTAAAGTATTGCAGATCAGAAATTACAGACCAATCAATAGTCATAACAAATGTCTCAGGCAATTATCAAAACAGTAAAAGGCGACATGAAAGTGGAATTTTTTGACGCCGATGCACCCAAAACAGTAGCAAATTTCCGTAAGCTGGCAGGCGAAGGCTTTTACAATGGCCTCACGTTTCACCGCGTCATACCCGATTTCGTTATCCAGGGCGGCTGCCCTAATGGTATAGGTAATGGCGGCCCCGGTTATAAGATCGACTGTGAACTGGATGGCAACAATCAGTATCACGATCGCGGTGTTCTATCCATGGCGCATGCCGGGCGCAATACTGGTGGTTCACAGTTCTTCATTTGCCACAGCCGCAACAATACCGCTCATCTCGATCGTAACCATACCTGCTTTGGCCGTGTAACAGAAGGTCTTGAGGTGATAGATGCCATCCGCCAGGGCGATGTGATCAATAGCATAGAGTTGCTTTAGGCCGCCATAATAACCGCTTTTTAGTACCTATACCCGGCCTTAGTGCCGGGTATGTTCAATTCAGGAAAATGCCAGGTAAGGTTACCGGCAGCGTATTGTGAAACAGCAGCGGGTGGCAGAGTATCTCGGTAAAAAACGGGTATAGCGGAAACTCCAGGATCATTTCCATAGCCGCCGATTCTTCGTCTGAATTGATCACGCACCAAATGACGGTACGAGCCATATTCACGCTGTAGGAGAGTATGCTTCCCTGTGCGAAAAGCTTGTTGATATGAGCCCTGTGAGCAGGTATGATACGCACTATCTCTTCGCTTAGCCCGGGTAACTCCAGTTGGAAGAGGAATGCTGCCATAGATTATCGGATCAGGGTTACGTTACCGTGTTTATTTACAGGCTTGCCGTTGGTGCAGAAGCCATCTACTTCCCACACATATACGCCTACAGGCTGGTCTGTGCCATTATAGGTGCCATCCCAGAAAGCAGTTGGATCTGTAGTCTGGAACATCAACTGTCCCCAGCGGTCAAACACCCTGAAGTAATTGAGGTTGATGATCTGCTGGTTCAGGATGCCGAACCTGTCGGCGCCCGGGTTACCGCTGCCTGGTGCAAATGCGTTGGGCAGGTAAATATCCGCACAATTCACATTGATCACCACCGTGTCATGCGCCTGGCACATGAGGCCGTCATTCATTTCTGTCACGGTCAGCACATAAGTGTAGTTAAATGGAGGAGCGGCGGTGGTATATGGCGACGTTGAGTCTGAAATATACTGAGTAGGCCCCCAGCTATAAGCATAGCTGCCATCAACGGTTGTGCCGGGGCCACCGAGTGTGGCAGTTGCACCGTCTGCGATGGTATGGTCTGGTCCTGCATCGGCAACAACCTGGCTAACTGAAACCACGATAGTAGTATCAACAATACAACCAAAAGGATAGTATAGGGTGACGTGATAATTAGTGGATATGGCCGGGAACACACGCACAGAATCGTGGTAGTTGTACACCGTATCCAGGGCATAACCCGGAGACCACACAAATGAGTCTGCTGTATTGCTCACTGCATACAAATGCAGGGTATCGCCCTGGCAGATGAGGGTATTCGGGGTAAGGATGATGTTAGGTATAGGCAGCACGGTTATCTCCTTGCACTCTACCTGCATATTAGGCTCACCCTGGTTCACCACAAAGTAAACGTTATAAACGCCCGGAGCGTTGTATGTGTAAGTAGGCGGAGCCACTTCGGTGAATGAAGGAATAGAAGAGTTAGTACAATGGTCAATATTCACCTGAGTGATCGAGCTATCGCCTGAGTTCAGCACCAGTGCTGTAACATCGTCATGATCGCGAAGAACTGAAGAAATGCTAACCGGGTAGTTCATTCCGCCAATTACGCTGTAGTCAACTGAGTCGGTGAAAACAGCTGCGCTCGGGCCGCTTACCCTTACCAACTGGCTGGTACCGCTGTCGGTTACATACGCAAAGATGTTGCCGCAGTCGCGGGTAAGCGTTACAGACGATGGCTGGATGATCCTGAAAAGGAAATCACGGCCTGGCTGGCCGCCGGGTGTCAGTGTATCCAGTGTGCGGCCCATATGCAGGAACGCAAGGTTATTGCTCGTATAGTTGGTCACATACATGGTCCAGGCGCCGTTGTCGTAAATGCCCGCCATATCCGTAGGGCCTGCAAGCACGCCGCCGGGATTGCCGAGGTTGTTGACAACAGGTGTGTTGGAAATGTTGTAAGAGAAATCCATGCGGATCAGTTCATTCGAAGCCCTGTTCACGCAATAGCCGAACCACTGGCTGTTAAGCGGGTCTTTGGCAATGAACAAGCCTTTTGGCATTTTGAAGATGTGGCCGAGGTTGCCAAAGTTGGCAATATTCGGAGCCGGATTGCTGAGGCTGGAAAGGAAGTCTATGCGGCATACACTGGTATCGCCGGATACAAAAATGAACCACTTGGCTGCTACAGTATCGTAAACAGGGAAAATAGACAGTGGATGGTGGGCCAGCCCGTTGGTCATGTTCCCGAAATTGGTAAGCGTAGGGGTGTTGTTGAGGCTGGAACCGTAGTTGAGACGGATGAATTCATCCGTATTGTGGTTGACCACAAAGCCGTAATAATTACCGTCAAAATCCCTTACAATATCTATAGCAGATGGCCCGTGAAATGCAGTATTAGAGCCGAGATTGCTGGCAGTAGGCGCATTGTTGAGGTCGCCGGAGCAAAAGCCCCAGTAGTATGAATTAGCGTTCAGTAAATTGCTGGTAAGCGACACAGATTGTCCCACGCAAACAGTATCAGGAGCATTAAAAAGCACTTGTGCTTTCAATGCATTCAGTTGCGACAATACCAATACCGCTACGAGTAGCAAAGATTTTTTCATAATCCTGTTGAAGAGGTCCGTAATATTGCGCTAATATAATTATTACTACCGAGTTTTGCACCAAAACGGTACATTTATTTCTCCATCCAAAAAATCTATATGCTGAAGGTTAATAATCAGTGGATTATTTTTTTAGTTAATGTCTTTTGTCTCAGCTTCTTTCAACCCGCTGCCAGCAGCGCAAAAGAGGGCATGTGGATACCTGCAACGCTGGCGGCACAGAGAGACTCCATGAAGGCGCTTGGGCTTGAAATACCCATTGAAGAAATATATAATGCCGATGGCAGCGGTTTGAATGGGGCAGTTGTGCTTTTTGGACGCGGTTGCACCGGCGAACTGATCTCATCAAAAGGATTGGTGCTCACCAACCACCATTGCGGTTATGGAACTGTTCAGGGATTGAGTGGCCCGGGACACGATTATTTTCTGAATGGTTTTTTCGCCAGGGGGATGCAGGACGAAATGCCTTGCCCCGGCCTCACCGTCACATTTGTTCGACGCATGGAAAATGTGACCGACAAACTGCTGCCCGGTATTTCAGATACCCTTAATGATTCTGCCCGCAATGCTATGCTGGTATTTCGCATCAAAGGGCTGGAACGCGAGTATGAACTGAAGACGGGCCTGGACGCTACTATCAAACCTTATTTTGAAGGCAATCAATATTGGGTGGCGCTTACAGAAACTTACCGCGATATCCGTCTTGTGGCATTTCCGCCAAATGGCATAGGCCAGTTTGGTGGCGACGACGAGAACTGGGTGTGGCCGCGCCATACCGGCGATTTCAGTGTTTTCCGCATTTATGCAGGTGCCGATAATAAGCCGGCCTCGTATTCGGCCAGTAACAAGCCATACCAACCCAACCGCCATTTCAATATCAATATCTCAGGCTACAAAGAGGGCGATTTCACTATGGTGTATGGGTTTCCGGGCACTACAGCCGAATACATTTCAGCAGCCCAGCTCAACCAGGTTTACAGCATCACGGATCCAATTGCCATCAAGGCCCGCACCATACGCCTGCAGCAGTGGGACGATCATATGAACGATTCCCGGGAGATATTTCTTAAATACACCTCCAAGAGGGCCGGGATAGCCAATGGCTGGAAGAAATGGCAGGGCGAAATGCTGGGGCTGGAGGTAAATGATGCAGTGGCAAAGAAAAAGCTGTACGAACAGGGCTTCCAGGCCTGGGCGGACACGCAGCGGGAATTGGCCTATGCCCGGACGCTGCTTGCCACCATCAATAAAGAAGCAGAAGCGGCCGATACGCTGTTGTTCCTCGATCAGCACATTCGCGAAGACCTGTATGGCATCGAGCTCATTCAGCAGGGTGTTGTGCTCGAAAATATGATCGCCTGTTTCAGGGCCGGCCTTCAGGGCAGTGCGCTCAGCGATACGCTCACCAAACTTGCCAAAGGGCTCGACTGGTTCTATAAAAATTATGATGCCGCAACGGACCAGGATGTGTGTGCGAAGCTGCTGCCGCTGTACATGAAGAAGTGCAAGCGGTGGAAGCCGGAATATTACGCGGCTCAGTTCAAGAAATTTCATCACAGGGGCAGCAAGTGGGCCGGTTATGTCTATAAAAATTCGTTGCTGGCCGATCATCAACGCCTGCTGAGCGCAGCAGGGAAAGCGGGCCCCGGCGACAGCACCCTTTTCATGAACGATCCGGCATACCAGCTTTATGAGGGCATTACTACCATGAAGAAAGAAAAGGTAGGGGAGCGCATTGCGGAATACGCAAGTCGGCGCCATTACCTGAACCGGCTATATATGAAGGCGCAGATGGCATATGAACACAGCCGGGTATTTTACCCCGATGCCAACCTTACTTTGCGGGTGGCGTATGGCCAGGTAAAGGGTATGAAACCGCACGATGCAAATGAATATTCCTACCAGACCAACCTGGACCAGGTGGTGGATCTGGATGATACCTCTTCACTGCGGCCATTCCAGGTGCCTGCTAAGCTAAAGGAATTGCATGCGCATAAAGATTACGGTCGCTGGGCAGTGAACGGCACGGTTCCGGTAGCCTTCATAGCGTCCAACCACACGTCGGGCGGTAATTCCGGCAGCCCGGTGCTCAATGCAAAAGGGGAGCTGATCGGCACTAATTTCGACAGGGCATTTGAGGGTACCATGAGTGACTACCTGTTCGATCCCAACCTGTGCCGCAACATAACTGTAGATATCCGCTACACGTTGTTCATCATCGATAAATTCGGCGGTGCATCATGGCTGCTGGACGAGATGGACATCAGGAAATAATCCGTAATGCTCATCCTATTTGCCGCGCCCCTGCACCGGGGCGTGGTTTGCATGTATTGTTTATGTGGAAAACGATGAACAGTGATGATGATAGTCATAAGTTTCGTGGAAACTAACCGGGACTTTCGTTGATTGATTTTGGCGAAAAAAATTTTGTGATGAGTGGATGCAGCGCACACAAGGTGCATATCCCCGTGCTGGGCCTTGGATATTCTATAGATACACCGGCGAAAGTGGCCCGTTTCGGTATATCTTCTGTGGTTTCTATCATAGATGACGAGCTTATTGAGATAATGCGGGCGTTCCATTGCCGGCAGGCGGGAGTGCCCTACGTGGAGATATCTAAAAATGACGTGGACCATCGGGCAAAACGCGTAACTGCATACCTGGATCTGCTGCAGGACATTGTTACATCACAGGTAGCAACGCTGCGGGAATTACCATTCTGCACTGATAGCGAAATAGACAGGTATTTTGACATGTTGCCGGATGGGGCGCAGGCAAAGGAATTGTATTGCCGGATGCGCGCCTCCGCCGATGATGCAGCGCGTGCAAAGTTGCAGGCTGAACTGCGCCAATACATAACCCCGGGCGCAATAGATGTGAACATCATGGCCAAAGTGGACAATAAGCACGAAGGATTGCCGCCAGAATACTCGGATGCGCTGACAGCGTTTCGTGGTTTTGCCGACAGTAAACTGGAATCGGCTGTTGTGCTTTCTGCAGGATACAACCCACGGCTCTACAGTTATATAGAACAGTTCGACGATTTTTATCCGGACCAGAACGGACGGCTGAAGAAGAGGATCATCCTGAAAGTAAGCGACTACCGCTCTGCAGCCGTGCAGGGAAAGATACTGGCCAAAAAGGGCCTTTGGGTATCGGAGTTCCGTGTAGAATCGGGACTGAATTGTGGTGGCCATGCATTTGCCACAGAAGGGCTTTTGCTGGGGCCGATACTCAGTGAGTTCGCTGGTAAGCGGCAGGAGCTTGCCGCTGAATTACTGGCATTGTGCAACGCTGCCAACCTCGCGAAGAACCGGGCCACGTTCGGTCGGATGCCTGTGATGAAGCTGACCGCGCAAGGCGGCATTGGCACTGCGCTTGAAAACGAGTTCCTGCTGCAGCACTATGGATTGGATGGCACAGGCTGGGGCAGCCCCTTTTTGCTGGTGCCCGAAGCCACCAACGTGGATCCCGAAACGCTTGGCCAGCTTGTCACTGCAAAGCCCACCGACTATTTTTTGAGCGCGGCATCGCCACTTGGCGTACCCTTTAATAATTTCCGCAACAGCACTGCAGAAAAACAACGTGCGGCGCGCATAGACAAAGGACGCCCCGGCAGCCCGTGTTATAAAAAATTCCTGGCGTCCAATACAGAGCTTACTGAAGAGCGATTGTGTACCGCGTCCAGGGCTTACCAGCGGTTGAAGATCGCCCAACTGGATAGCCTGCGCCTGCCGGCAGAAGAATATGAAGCAGAGCTAAAGGACATTACCGCAAAGGACTGCCTTTGCACCGGCCTGGCTGCTCCTGTTTATCTGAAGAATAATATTCAGGCGCCGCACCGGATGCATGCGGTCACCATTTGTCCCGGCCCCAACCTGGCCTATTTTTCAGGCGTGTTTTCGCTGGCCCGGATGATGGGACACATTTATGGCAGGCTCAACATCCTGAACAAAGTGCCACGGCCACACATGTTCATCAACGAGCTGAAAATATATGCCGGTTATTTTGCAGGGCAGGTAAAGGATGCCGGCATGAAACCCCGGCAGGTTCAATACCTGCTGGGCTTCAGGGCAAACCTGCTGCAAGGGATCGATTACTATCTGGCACTTTTGCCAGACATCAGCAACGAACCTGCTGAAAGTATTGATGCCATGAGGCAGGCACTGTTTGAGACACGCGCGTACGTTCAATCGCTGAAGGTGCCGGAGGTGATCGCAGTTCTGTAATGCGATAAAGGAAACTTCCGAACATCATAAGTGAATTCCTGCTGAGCATAATGCAGGTGCTGTAGCTAATCTGGAATACACCAAATTCTACACCGATGTTTCTTATTGTGCAGCTATCTGCGAAGCAGTGAATCAATAAGGCCCGTGAATTCCGGTGCATCGTAATTGCCTTCCTCTTGCTTGTAAAAAGCCACATTACCATTCTTATCAATAACAGCAGTTGTAGGCAGCACACCCTGAAACAGCCCATCGGGTATAGCTCCGGCTATTTTATATACCGGAAGTTCCAGGCCCTTTAGCCGGAACCAGTCCAGGTCTGCCTGCAGATGCTGATCGAGGTCTATGAGCACTATGCGGAAGTCAGTGTCGTTCTTATAATGCTCTTGCATCGCATATATGGTGGGCATCTCCGCCTTGCACGGAGCACAGCTCAGCGACCAGAAATTGATAAAGACCACTTTCCCGTTCAGCGCCCCCAGCTCCAGCTTTTGACCTGCAGTATCTGACACAACGAATGATGCGATATGCAGAACCGAATCCGGTATAGGAATATCTTTTCCGGATGCGTATATGGATAGCGTTGTGGCTAACGATGTAGCAAATATTGCGGCAAGCTTTTTCAATAGCAGTGGTTTTAGGGCTACGCCAGCAGGTGCAGCGAAGCGCAGGCAAAGATATTTTATACTTAATTTTATACCATGCTCCGCGAATTTATGCAACATATCAGTACCATCTACCCGGCGAGCGATGAGCTGAAGTTGCGCCTGGAGCGCGAACTGGAAATAGTGGAATTGCCAAAGCGGACAATGATACTGCGCGAAGGGCAGCGGAACGACCATATTTCGTTCGTGCTGTCCGGCCTGCTGCGGGCCTATTACATCAATAATGATGAGGAAGTATGCTCCCGCTTTATGCCGGAAAATCATATCTGCTTCTCGGTGATCAGTTTCTATACCCGCAAACCAGGGTATGAGTTCATAGAAACCGTGGAGCCAACCGTGCTTGCCCGCATCCATTACGACCAGTTGCAGCAGATATACCGAGACCACATGGAATTCAATTTCGTGTCGCGGGTATGGACAGAACATTATTGCAGCATGACGGAGCAACGGCTTTATGTACTGCGCAGGCAGTCTGCCGAGCAACGTTACCTCTTCTTCCTCGAAAACTACCCAGGACTTGCAAACCGGTTGCCGCTGAAATACATTGCATCATACCTTGGCATGAACCTGGAGACCATCAGCCGCATCCGCAAAAAACTGAGCGCTAAAATTTGACTGTGATAGCATTGGCGTGCCCTGCCGGAAAGTAGCTTGCAAAAAGGTCGTATAAGCCATGCATACAACTTGTATCATTCTTCCTGAGGTCCGTCACGGTATTCCAGTATATCTCCGGGCTGGCAGTTGAGCGCCTTGCATATGGCATCGAGCGTTGAAAAGCGGATAGCTTTGCCCTTGCTTGTTTTCAGGATAGACAGGTTGACCACAGATACGCCCACGAGTTCTGATAATTGCGTAAGGTTCATTTTTCGCCGGGCCATCATTACGTCGAGATTCACTATTATAGCCATATTCAGCTCAGATAGTTAAAGAGTTTTCAAAAGTTTCCAGCATGTGCCGGTAGTTCCTCTCGTTGCGACCCCAGGAAACAATGCCAAAGAAGCAGGCAGAAACAAAGCTGACATGGGTAGTCCCGTTCACCTCGCTCATATCCACATAGATATTCTCGCCCCACGACCAAAAGCTAATAGCAGTAGTGGCAAAGATGTTTCCTTTTGCCTTGTCGGCATGCCGGACTTTAAAGCCGGCTTCGGTTATCACCTCGATAAATTTGTCGAAAAGGACATCTTCAGGAAGGTGATAATCTTTTTCGTGCCGGATCTTGCTGGTTAGAAAATTGTAGCGGCCGGTGAAGTAGGACTTAAAATAATAACTGCGGCGCACCGCGATGCTGAATATGAAATGAAGCGCAACTAATGCAGCCATCGCCTCAAAGGCGCGTTCGCTGAATTTTTGCAGAGACATCATCAGCAGCATGTAGGCTGTAAAAATCGCCAGGCTTCTTCCTTTTGAGCTTTCCATAAATAATGTGTTTTTGGTTGTTTGTGATGACACAAAGGTATAAACAGAAAAAACGAAAAACAAAATATTTTTATCGTTTTTCAATAAAAAATTATTGTTGATGGGTAAAAATGAAGGAATTCAAACTACTGCATGATGCAGCAAAACAGCGCCGGGATAATGACCCTGAAACGGGTAAAACACGTCTGCACAGACTTACTTTTGCACCATAAAATGTTGACGAAGAAAACTTACACAGATGAAGAAAACAGTCCTGACCATTTTAGTGGTGATCGCCTCATTTTATTGCGGGTTTGCCTTCAAAGCTATAATTGAAAAGCATGCAGGCGCGCAAAAGCCAAAGCGTGTTACCGGCATAGGCGGCATTTTCTTTAAGTGTAAAGACCCCAGGAAGATGCGGGAGTGGTACCATACCCACCTTGGTTTGGCCACAAATGATTATGGCGCCGTGTTTGAATGGTATCAGGGCGCAGACAGCACCCGTAAAGGCTTTACTCAATGGAGTCCGTTCAAAGAAACTACTACTTACTTTGCTCCGTCAACTAAAGATTTCATGATCAACTACCGGGTGGATGACCTTGTGGGCCTTGTTGCCGAACTAAAGAAAGAAGGCGTGACCGTTACGGACAGTATAGAAACTGTGGACTACGGAAAATTCGTCCACATACTGGATGCCGAAGGCAACAAAATAGAGCTATGGGAGCCTAACGACATTGCCTACGAAAAAATGGGCAGGCAAATGGGCGCCATAACCACAAAATAAGCGTGACTGATCACACGAAATCAATGTTTCGCCAGCTTGCGATAGGTGATGTTGCCATTACATTCAATACGAAGAATGTAAACACCAGAAGCAAGTCCGGTCATATCAATGGTCTCAGTTTGCCTGTCAGTAGTTTGTTTCAGCAGCAATTGGCCTGTGATGCCGATCAGCTCAATGGTGGCGTTGCTGCCCACGGGCAGATTAATGAAACACTTTCCGGTGGTCGGGTTAGGATAGACCTCTATATTGTCTGCGGCTGCAACAGGAGCAACACCAGTGGTAGAAACAGAAAGCAGCGAGCTGGCTGATGTATCTGCACAGCCCCATGTATTAGACACCAGGCATCGATAGTGATTGCTGCTCATGCCAGATGCAGCGCCGGTGATAGTGAGGGACGGTGTGTATACGCCAGAGTAGGGGGCAGTGTTGGAAAGGTTAATGAATCCGGCGCCTGCATCCTCCTGCCATTGGTAAAGTGCCCCTACGATAGATGAGCCAATGGAATAGTTTGCAGTGCCGCCTGCGGCTATAGTGTCGTTGACGGGCTGCAGGGAAATGCGCCCGCAGGTATCGCCATAATGCACTATTTCAGAGTCGTTGAGCACCCTGTTGAACAACATGATATCATCGATATAGCCCTTGAACTGGAAGGGATAACCGGCAGTAGCTTCAAAAATGTCATAGCCTATGCAGATGCTATCGGTGCTGGTGCCCAGCGGCATGCCGGGGCTGGACACTCCTACAGTCGATTTCAGCACACCGTTAACGTAAACCTGAAAAACAGTGTCGTTGAAGGTGCCAATGACCTTATACCACTGGTCCGGCACAATGTTAGGTGTGTAATCGTAGCCGCTGGTGGATACCGGGCGTGTTTCAGAAACTACTTCGAAACACTCCCGTGTTGTATCTGTCGTGCAGCAATCCAGGGTATGCGGATAGGAAGAGAAGGTGAGGTAGTAGGTTCCGCTGCCGGGGCCGGTTTTGCCCCTCGTAAGTATAATGTTATTGGCATAGTTGCCGGCGTAAAACCCTTGCGCATTAATGATGGCGCAGATAGAATAGCTGGTGGGCAGGTTAAATGCCGGGGAATAGGGTACCGTAACCATGCTATTGGCACCGTTGAAACTAAGTGCATGGCCTGCGATGCCGTCCATGCCTGGTGCGGGTGCAACATTCACCATATGTCCGTTGTGGCCATTGCCGGATGTGTCCGCTGCAGAGCCTGTCATAGGCCAGTGAGCAATAAGACCCACGGAACTTTGCGCCTGCGCGAAAGCAGACATAGACAACGCGCAGAAAAACATAAAAGCTCTTTTCATATGGTATGTTTTGGTAAATGTACACTATTTATTCTTTGCGGTTTATACAGTTGTTGGACAATGGCATTTGTATCTTGCAGTATAAGGCAATAGATACTGGCTGGGTTAGTGCTGACTGTAGGACGGAGGAGCCCAATGACATGGCCCACGAAAAGACGGGCAAGCAAATAGGCGCCATAACCACTAAATAAGCGTGACGGATCACACCAACTCAATGTTTCGCCAGCTTGCGATAGGTGATGTTGCCATTACATTCAATACGAAGAATGTAAACACCAGAGGCAAGTCCGGTCATATCAATGGTCTCCGTTTGCCTGTCAGTAGTTTGTTTCAGCAGCAATTGGTCTGTGATGCCGATCAGCTCAATGGTGGCGTTGCTGCCCGCGGGCAGATTGATGAAACACTTTCCGGTGGTCGGGTTGGGATAGACCTCTATATTGTCTGCGGCTGCAACAGGAGCAACACCAGTGGTAGAAACAGAAAGCAGCGAGCTGGCTGATGTATCTGCACAGCCCCATGTATTAGACACCAGGCAGCGATAGTGATTGCTGCTCATGCCAGATGCAGCGCCGGTGATAGTGAGGGTCGGTGTGTATACACCAGAGTAGGGGGCAGTGTTGGAAAGGTTAGTGAAACCAGATCCCGTATTTTCCTGCCACTGATACAACGCACCCAATACGGACGAGGCGATGGAATAATGGACCGTGCCGCCTGCAATGGCAGTATCGTTTACGGGCTGCAGGGTAATGCGGCCGCAGGTGTCCGTGTAATGTACAATTTCTGAATCGTTGAGCACCCTGTTGTACAACATGATGTCGTCGATATAGCCCTTGAACGGATAAGGATAACCGCTTGCAGCTTCGAAAATATTGTAACCTATGCAGATGCTATCTGTACTGCTGCCCATGGGTACTCCGGCTGAAGTAAGTATGGCAGTAGACATCAGGCTACCATTGACATATAATTTGTATGAGGTGTCGTTGAAAACACCCACCACTTTATACCAGGTATCTCGCACCATGTGAGGAGTATAGTCGGTGGTACCACTGGAATAAGTGCTTCGTCCTTCTACACAAATGGCAAAAGCATCTTTTGTAGAATCGAATGCATCGCAGTCATTGTCGTACGGCCAATCGCCAAAATACAGGTAATAGTTACCTGTGCCGCCTCCTGTCTTACCCCTGTTCAGGATGGTATTGCCCTGGCATAAGCCGCTGTAAAATCCCTCGGCCTTCACTGTTGCGCATATGGTAAAGTTAGTAACGTTGAATGCTAACGAATAAGGCACCGTTATCATGCTGTTGACGCCATTAAAGTAGTATGACCCACCCACTGAGTCGAAGCCGGGGCTTTCGGTCACATTGTGCAGGATACCGTTATGCCCGTTACCTGAAGTATCGTTGCCGCCGACATTCATAGGCCAATGGGCAATGAGGCCGACTGAACTTTGTGCGCTAACGAGCGCCGGTAATAACAGCGTACAGAAAAAGATTGCGGCTTTTTTCATAAAGTGTATTTGTGCAAATATAATTGATTGAATCTTATGCACCTATTCACTTCGGTGAAGCCTCGGTTTTTTGAGCGCATAGCATCGTTAATTGTCGGGTAAGGCACTGTTCGTATCTTGCATTATGCGACCATTAATAACAGTCTGCTTACTGTTTGCAGTTTCCATACAAGTCGCGCGGGCACAGAAGCTGCTCAGGCCGGGCGAGAAGGTGTTATTCTCCTTTCGCACTACCGGCAAAAAGACCGTGATGATTGCCTGCGATTCCGGGGAACACTACCTGGTTTACCGGTATGGCACCGATGCTCATGTTGAATTGCAATATCCACATGTGCCGGATACTGCAAGCTGGCACAAATTTGCTTACTCGGGCATCATACGCGGACAAGGCTTTGACAGCAGCGGTGCACTCGACCTGAATTTCCTGACATTTTACCGTGGCCGCTACCAGTACATTGTCTATGACATGGCTTATGACAATGCCGACTATTCAACAGGCGTTAAAGTGCGCGATACCACCACAAAAAAGCAGACAGATATCAAAGGGCTGCATAACACCAGGGGGGGCGACTTGTCCAACTTCCGGCACGACGAGCGAGTGATACAGAGCGATGAGATGTATGAGGAGTGACGAAAAGCAAACCGGATCAGACTGCCTGCTCCTATTTTCCTTTACCCATCGCCCAGTCTCTCTGCACCTGTATCTGGGCCATAACATCGTTGATGCTGGCTGTAAGTTTTGCCAGCTTTTCAATGGCCTGCTTTTCCACAAATTTTAAGTTGCTCACTTTTGTTTGGGCCGATGCCATACGGGTGTAAGCGCTGTCTATCAGGTTGCGCATATCGGCACTGGGCGCCGTTAACGTCCTGTGGTGATTACGATAGTCGACGAAGTCGTTATAGTCATCTACTGCCGCCTGATAGTCAGCCACTGCAGTTTCCAGCAACGGCATCTGGCCCTGGTCGTTCAAAACCTGTTTATTATTCACATACACACTGGCGGCCAATTTCAGCAGATCAAGGTCTTTCTGTACCGCGGCGTTCACTCCATTTGCTTTTATCCGGCGCGTTGCAGCCGCATACTGCGACAGGGTGTCTAGTTGCAGGTAGGCTTTGAGCGTATCCTCGTAATCGAACAATGGTGTTGCCGAATTTTCTGCAATTTTCCTTTCTGCGAAGTCAGTAGTAGTAATGGGGTGATTCAGCAACTGCCACATAGGGTCGTAGGGCATGTGCGACTCAATGAATTGCTGCGGTGGTATTTTATAATAGGTATTGTTCACATCGCGCACAAACCGGCCGCCGGTCTTGTGGCCAGATCCCCATGTGGGGTCGAAAAAGAACCACTGGCCATTTACCTGTGTGGCACACCAGCCATGCGGCACAATATCTACATGGCCCAACTGCCAGCTATAGCCCGGCACAATGTACGACCGGATACCGCACTTCTGGCAAATATCGTTGAACAATGCTGCGTAGTGCACACAGACTCCCTTCCTCCTCCTTAAAACAGTTGCCACGGTTTCGTCGCGCTGGCCATAGTAAGCGGGCGGTCCCGAATTGGCTATATCGTAGCTGATATTGGACGCCACCCAGATGTATGCCGCCCGCACCTTATCACTATCCGTGTTGAAATGGGCGTTTATATAGCTGGCTATCTGCTGCGTGTTGTCGGTCTGCGACTCGGGTATATCCAGCGCTATTTTATCCACGGCTTCATAAGCATTGGGCATCGCGGCGGTAGTTGCAGCCTTTTGCGCGACAGCAGCAAATGACACAAGCAATAGCAGCAGGGTAAGTTTCGTGCGGTATATCATCATACTTATAAGATGTGTGAAAGTATGATTTTTAGGGCGTTGGCAGAAATGAAATGTAAAAGGAATAGGCGATGCGCAAGCCTGTTCCAATCGCTTAGAGCGCCCCAGCCATGTAAAAAGCCCTACCCTGTCTGGTAATGTGTGCCAACACTTCCGGGTCATTTATCGCTGCTATATTTTGCACATCAAACTGGTAGAGCATCCCCAGCGACTCCAGTTCCTGTTGAATGTCCAGCATTTCGCTGAAGGTAATATTGCGGCCCTCTATGGCAAGATCAATGTCTGAGCCCGGCCCGTTGTTGCCCATGGCCCTTGAGCCAAAAATGACGACCTTATGCACACTGGCGTGTGCCGCAAATACGTCCCTTATTCTTCTAAGGTCATCTATGTCAAGGCCGTAGTTCATCAGGAGAAAACTGAGGTTTGCCTGCCGCCACGCTCCTCTTCAAGCCGTTGCTCCAGGTTCTTCAAAAGCGAGTAATAGTTGTCAAAAATGTTTTGGGCAATGTCTTCGGCCGTTTCACTGTTGTACGTGTGTGAAGTAAGTTCCCGCGACTTTTTCATCCGCCTCCAGGCTTGCTCGTTTGCTATGTAGCCATCTTTCAGCGATTGTTCCAGTACGGGGTTAGGCCCGGCAATATCCTGGTAGCCCTTATATTCCAGCAGATCTTGAAGAGTTTTCCATGCCAGTTCAAAAGTATATTCAAAACGCTGTATCAAACCCTCCTTTTCGAGCTCAGAGAGGTCGTGATAATTTCTGCCGTTGACGACAGAACCCAATTTCTCCAGCGCTTTCTTAAAATTGCTGAATCGTTGTTGCCACCTGATATCTGTGTTGCTCATTGTTGTTGCGTTGCGAGACTTTACAAAGTAATGAAAAAGTAGGTTGTCAATCAGAAATCAGACCTGTCGCAATACAATTATTTTATGTTTGGAAACGGCAGTCGATAGGATATTGACATTTTCCTGCCATTAATTTCAACAGCTTGCTTTTCACCCATTGAGGTAAAATATTTTTTGAACTCATGGAATTGATTTCTGGGAATAAAAACGCTGTATAACCCATTTCGTTTTTTTATGGTAGTTGGCGAATTTAGGTCAGGGAATATAGATGGCCACGCACGTTTGTTGGGTGCATAGTCGTAATCCCAAAACATAACTTCGATAGTGCTTGGCAACCATTTTTTTGCCGATTTACTCGTGTATTTTTTGATGCTGTCATATACCTGCAAAAAGGCAGCGGGTATAGCCTTATTTACTTCCGAACCAACGTTGATATGACCATACACCCTAATAACCTTCATTGAATCAAAATCAACAATGAGATTGTTGGATGGTTCGTCCGTCGAAGTACTCGCTTCAATATAGTTAGGTAACTTGTACAGGCTATCGGTAAGCCCGAATATCTTGGCTATATTTTTTTGCTCTGATTGAGTTAGTTTTGATTCATACACCTCAACTTTTTTCTTGGCTACTTTCCTGTAAATGATCCGTCCACTTTCATACACCGCAAAGGAAGGGCCATCTGACCCAATGACCATAGCCCACGGATCCGTTTCTGTTAACACAATAAGAGGTTTCCCATAACTGCTATCATACAACTGCCCGCTAACACATTCAGCTGCAAAGGCAAACAATATCAGAAGGAGACCCAATTTCATTTATTCCCAAATTATAACATTTTTCCTTCACAGCTTAGCTTGTCTGCACGGCCTGACTTGTGTTCCCGCCTTGGGCGAATCTCCCTGCGCTGGCGGCGCGCTTAGCCGGACTCGCCGATTTCATTTGTAGGTCCCCGCTACGCACAAGCCAACCCGGAGAAACGCCGACAATAGCGTAGAATGAAAGATCTTTTATTTCTTTATCAGCTTTTGTGCATAAACATCATTCACCTTTACAAAATATACGCCCCCTGGCAGTTCACTTATCTCTACATCCACGTTATCTGAATTATACTGCCTGCTGAAAACCTCCCGGCCCAATAAATCAATCACAGTAATGTCGGTTATTGTTACGGGTGCAGTGATGGTGATTGTATTAAGCGCTGGGTTAGGAGCCAGTATTATGTGCGATGCCACTACCTGCGATACTCCGGCAGGCGCAGTTAATATATGCAGCATGTTGCTGGTGGCTGTTGGTGTGCCTACACATTGGCTGTTGCTGGTAAGCACGCACCACACCGAGTCTCCATTAGCAGGTGTATAAGTATAACTGCTGTTCGTAGCACCGCTTACTGGCATTCCATCTACATACCACTGGTATTGTGGGGCATCTCCGCCTCCGCTTACTGTTGTGGTGGCCGTGATGGAGGTGCCGATGGTAACTATTTCACTGGTGGCAGAAACATGGATATACGGATATGGGAATGTGGTGCGCCATACGCGATTGTTGTAATAATCGCTGATAAAAATATTGCCCTCGCTATCTATTGCAAGGCCGATAGGATGATTGAACTCGATATCTTTGGCAAGCCCGCTGTCCGCAATATATCCTGCAGTACCATTGCCTGCAATTGTAGTAATGATATTGGTATTTACATCCACACGGCGAACGCGGTTATTATCTTCATCGGTAAAAAAGAGATTACCACATTTATCGAAACGCATAAACGAAGATTTATTTATCATGGCCTGGTATGCCGGGCCACCGTCGCCTCCGTAACCCAGTACTCCATTACCCACAACGGTGGTTACAATGCCAGTTATTGCATCCACTTTACGGATACGGGCATTATCCCAATCGCCTATATACATGTTATTACTCTTGTCCATGCAAATGCCCAGTAGCCTGCTGAACTTTGCTGTGTCCGCCAATCCGCCATCACCGCTATAACCGGGAACACCCGTACCGGCAAATGCGGAGATGATATTAGTAGCCATATCCACCCTGCGAACACGGTAGTCATACTGATTGGAGATATACAGATAATGCTGGCTTGTATCAAAGCACACATCCCAAGGCGCATTTAATTCAGCCTGCTTGGCCGGTCCTCCGTCGCCTGTACTACCGGGATTTCTGTCCCCGGCAAAAGTGTCAATAATGCCTGTGACTACAGTCACTTTTCTCACTTCGCTGTACCAATGGTCAGCAATATAAAAATCTCCATTCTTAGCGAAACAAACATCAAGCGGATACAAAATAAACGAGCATGTTGCAGGTCCTCCATCTCCACCTAATCCAACTGAACTTGCTGTATCATTTCCTGCAATGGTTGTGATTATCTTAGTGATCTTATCAATTCTTCGAATCATGCCTTGTTGGCAAACAGCTAAATTACCGCTATTATCAAGCATTAACCCTGAGGGAACAGATATTTCACCGTTTAGAGCCGGCCCACCATCCCCCAAAATTAACCCTGCACTACCGTTCCCTGCATAAACAGCTATCGTTTGTGCATACGTCTGATTTATAAAAAGAAAAGATATCAACACAAGTACTTTCATAAATCAAGGTGCGACTTTCCGCCGTTATCGATGTTCTTCGCCGCGTGGGGCTGTGCAGGGCCGGGAAGGCACCAACAAACAGCACATCGGCAATACTAATTTACAGAAGTTTATAACAAAATTATGCTTGATGCGCGGCAATAAATCTGTGGTGGTATAATTACCACCCACTGGTCCAGGCTTCCGCTTGGTCCGCATCAATGGCAGCGTCGCGTTGGCGAACAAAAAGGCCAGCATCACAAAACCGCAATGCCTGTTCTCAACGCATACAGCACCAGCCCGGTTCTTGATTTTATGTTCAGCTTCTCGAACAGTTGGTCGCGGTAGCCGTCTATAGTGCGGTGGCTGATGCCCATTACGTCTGCTATCTCGCGGTAGGTCATTTCGGTGCAGCAGTGTTTCAGAAAAAGCACTTCGTTCTCACTCAGCTGCGCACTGCTTACTTCATTGGGTTGCGAGATGAGTTGGTGCAATATTTTTCCTGTTATCAACTCAGAGTGATAAAACCCGTTTTTGTAGATACCCTCAATGGTAGCCCTCAGCACATGGGGTTGCGCGTCTTTAAGTATATAGCCGCCCGCGCCCGCCCGCAACATGGATATGATGTTGAACTCCGAATCATACACCGACACCGCCAGTATCTTTATTTCAGGCCATTTTTCCCTGATTTTTTTGGCCGTGTCAAAGCCGTTCAGCTCGGGCATATTGATGTCCAGCATACATACATCCGGCATCACCTTGCCTGTGGCCAGTTTGGCTATCAGTTCGGCGCCATTGGCTACGCTATATAGCACCTCAATGTTGTCAAAGTCCTCAATGATCTCTTCCATTCCCTTGCGAAAAAGGGTGTGGTCATCGGCCAATGCTACTTTTATTTTGTTATTCATCAGCTTCGAGATTTATGTTGATGGTAGTGCCCTTGCCTGCGGCAGATGATATATCTATTTTGCCCAGCATTTTTGCTCTTGCCTGCATATTCCTGAGGCCGAGGCCTGTGCTTTGGGTCGTCAACTGCGTGTCGAAACCCTTACCGTTGTCAGTTATTGTTACAGCCAGTGTTCTGCCGGTATAGTTGAGGGTAATGGCTATCTTTTTTGCTTCGCCATGTTTTATGGCATTGCCAATAGCTTCCTGTAAAATACGAAATAACAGCAACTTCTTTTCAGGTGGCAGCTCGCAGGCCTCACCGCTTATGGTTAGCGAAGCCTCCATTTCGCCCGAGCTAAGCACATAGGCCAGCTCTTTTTCTATGCTTTCGGCCAGGGGCAGATCTGATACCAGGTTGCCGTTAAGGATATGGCTGAGACGGCGCAGGTCGTCAAGCGCTTTGCCCAGCAGCTCGTTGCCGGTGTTTATGTTGGCAGTTACCCGGTCATCGTTGGCTGCATTTGCAGCCTTGTATAGTTTTATCCGTGCCAGGCTCATTACCTGGGCTATATTATCGTGCACCTCTTCAGAAAAATGTTTGAAAGATTGCTCCTGCACCTCTATTTGCGTTTTCAGTAACTGGTTCTGGTATTCATGCTCCAGTTCCAGTTTTTCGGTTATGTGGCGTATCTGCCGTTTCCGGTATTCTACAATGATGAGCACCAGGAAAACCACAAATACCATCAGGGTAAGAGAACCGATAATAAATACGATAGCTATTTCAGTGGTTTTCAAAAGCAGTGCTGTTTTTAGGATAAAACAATAGTGTGGCCCCTACAGCGGCATTAGCAACAAAATTAACGGTCGTATTTAAATTCAGCGCCAGGCCCATATACGTCCAGTGGTTGTTATAAAGCACTTTGATGAACGCCCAGAAAAAGAAGGTGCTGCTCCATTGCGCGGTCCATATCATGCATATGCGGAAGTATGGATTTAAAAAAAGTCTTTGCCGGGGGGCGCTGGTCAGCATCCGGTAAATGCTGAAAAGGCTCATGGTGATGATGGCAAAACTTTCCAGCAGCACCATGTTGGTATTCAACCCGGAAAAAGGTTGCAAAAAGTGTGTGTTCGCTGCGCCCAGCAAGGGCCACAATATGGCAGAGGCTATCATTGCCTTTTTATAATGTGGCGGTTCGTTCATCAGCAGGAAAACAAAGGTGGTGAGCGTTAATTCCACGACACTGAACAGGTGGTAAACCACATTCTTGGCGACGTACATCTGTCGCACAAAGAGTATACCTGCCGATATTTCGACGCAAAGGGTTATTCCGGTCAACAGCACAATGATCCTGAACGCACGGTTCAGGCGCCTGAACCGGAATAACCCTGCCAGAACAACCAAAAACAGCAAAGAGTAATTTAATATTTTCAGGCCTTCGTCCACAGGCGTTACTTCGCTTTCTTTTTATCGATGTCAGGTGCGTTTATTGCCCGCATCCTGTCTAAGCATTGCGGGCATGGCGATGTCATATCCAATGCCATAGGCTTTGTGCGCTGGGCGTCTGTGGTTTTATAGTAAGGGCGTTCTACATAAAACACCTCTTTTGTTTTAGCATCCGTGCTATCTACCGCGCCAATGTACACAAGCGTTGTGCTGGTTGGGTTTTGGGCAAGGTATATGTCCAGTTTTGTCACGTTCTGGCTATCATTAAGGTATTTTCTAAGTGCATTGGCGTCCAGCATGAACGACACTTTCAAGCCATTCTGGGCAGAATCCCTGAATCCAACTTTTTGATGATAGCTTCTTATCCACGCGCTGCCGGTGTCTATAGGTATAGCAATATTATCGACAGACGGATTCTGCGAACCAGGAACTACAGGCTTAGCAATCGTGTCGGTTGTGGTTGTGGAGGTTGTGGTTGTGTTCGTACCTTCTTTTCCGTTGTTGCAGGCGAACATAAACAGTGCTGCCCCGAGCACCAAAAGTGTGTGTTTCATAATATTAAAATTTAGTTGATAACAAATCTAAAGTAATCTTACTGAAAAATATTAAGTGTTAATACTCCCGGCTCTGGGTGTTTTCACGGTGGCATTTTACAAAACGCGCCTGATACCGTGTTTTCACGGTTGTTTTCCGGGTTTTAGTACTAAGCATTACCCGTTATGATACTGCTTGGCGCCGTGGCATATGATAGCACCTTTGTGTTATCAAAAACAAACGATCATGAAAAAGCAAATCATCCTTTTATCTATCGCCATTGGCAGCGTAATTAGCGCAAATGCCCAGTCTCCTGCGTTTACAGATGCTGCATTGCAACAGGTTCGTAGCCGCCAGATATTATCATTTGCCGTGCCCAGGGAGGTAAATGTGCGTTATTACCGTGTAGAGGCTGGCGCCGATAGCCTGCATATGGGCATTATTGCAACTATACCGGCAAAGGGAAATAGTGTAATGCCTGTGAGTTACCACTATGATGCAACTGCTGACAAGTATGCCTACTTCCGGGTTTCAAGGATAGGCATGAATAGCGACGTACAATCTTCGGCGGTAATATTTACCCATAGCTGCCAACCGGAAAGTGCGGTAGTGCCCTGCGCTATTGTGGCAAAAAAATAGCTTTGAGCGGCTGCTTGCCACACGCAAGCCAGGAGGATCACTAGCAAAGGCGGTGAGTTCGCTCACACACACCGGCCATGCAGTGAGACGCGCGGAATGAGTCCTATTTTCTGTATTGCCCGGTGGTGGAAAAACACAAAATCGGGCAATGGTTATCAACGGGGCTTTTGCAGGTGTATGGGTTTCAAATGTTTGTTGTCCACATCGCCATTTTGGCCATTGCCCGGTTTGGCCTGATGGATCGGGTGATCGGGAATTCGCGACTATCGCTTTGTTAGCGCTCCTTACCGCTTAGTTCTTTCTTTTCAACAGCAAAAAGAAAGAACGGATTGCTTCGTGCCTCGCAAAGTGCCGGCGAAAAAAAACGCCCCACCGCACACAGCTTACGCGAGCCGCTCCCGAAACAAATCGGGACAGGCTGTTTTTTCGCTGGCTAAGCTTCTTTCCTTACCGCTTACAACTATAGTTCTATCTTTTGCATTGCCCGGTGGTGGAAAAACACAAAATCGGGCAATGGTTATCAACGGGGCTTTTGCAGTTGTTTGGGTTTCAAATGTTTGTTGTCCACATCGCCATTTTGGCCATTGCCCGGTTTGGCCCGGTGGATAGAGCGGCCTCACCTCGGTACTCTCCAAGGGAGAGGATGAACGACGTCTGCGCTGTCGCACAGGTGGGGGAAGCCTAACCATCTCGGATACGCTGAATTTCTCTGCCTTACATAATATCTCAAAGTGCTGCAGGCAATTTAATGCGGCTTAAGTTGTGGGGCAAAAGCAGATATAGACAATTTCAGGCGCGGTATTGTGTTATTGGTTGATTAATAGATTAGTGTGAGTGGATAAGTTGTTGCGTAGCTTAGGGCAAGCTGAAGTTGATGCAGCGTGCTATCGGCGAGTCCGCTACCGCACGGCGGCCATGCAGTGAGACTCGCCGAGGACGGAAGCGCTTCATCTCGAGAACCCTACTTTTCTTTTGCTTGTCCAAAAGAAAAGTAGGCAAAAGAAAAAGACCCTTCGGCGTAGGCGGAGCCATTTACGCCGAAGCAGCTCTAATGCGTGTCGTCGTAGCGGATTTTGTGGCCCGTTGCAACAGCATTGCTTTCGCTTTTCTATCAGCGTCTCAGCTTCTTTGAGCCATGGGGCTGCTATTGCGTTTTGCATTGCCCGGTGGTGGAAAAACACAAAATCGGGCAATGGTTATCAACGGGGCTTTTGCAGTTGTTTGGGTTTCAAATGTTTGTTGTCCACATCGCTATTTTGGCCATTGCCCGGTTTGGCCTGATGGGTAGAGCGGCCTCACCTCGGTCCTCTCCAAGGGAGAGGATGAACTATGTCTGCGCTGTCGCGCAGGTGGGGTAAGCCTAACCAGCTCGGATACGCTGAATTTCTATGCCTTACATAATATCTCAAAGAGCTACAGGCAATTTAAAGCGGCTTAAGTTGTGGGGCAAAAGGAGATATAGACAATTTCAGGCTTGGGGGTGTGTTATTGGTTGATTGATAGATTAGCGTGAGTGGATAAATTGTTGCGTAACTTAGGGCAGACAGAAGATTCAAGCTCATTATTGAGTGCTGTTCGCAAGTGAAAAACACTTGCAAAGTGTGAGACACAAGTCCAAAGACTTGCGCCAATTGGGGACGGAACTATTTAGCTGACGCTTTCAATCTCTCAATTTCTGCCTTTATCTCGTTTATTTCATTGATCTCACCTTGTATATCTGTCTTGAAGACATGGGTATTCTTGACTTTAACGACTGTGCCAGTCATGCAAACAATCATCAGTCCATTTCCAGTGCCTCCCATGGTTATGTCTACATCGCAACCAATGACTGCGTTGCCCCCCATTTCTACAACTTGGCTCTGTAGTTGTCTCTTGCACAGCAAAATTGCATCCTGAATTTTTGTATTGTGGCGTTCAGACTGACTACCCATGAAATCCGCAACTTGTGATACTATTTCAGTGATAGCGCCGGTGCCTGTGGTTGTTTGTGCTGTTATCAACTCAAAAACTTCAAAATTCCAACCTTGTGGGCTTGGCAAGCTAACAACAGGTATGTAACCTAAAAAGCCATTCAAATATTGGAGTCTTTCGTAGTGGTTGTTTATCTCTTCTGTAAGCAAATTCCGGCATTTACCCAGAAGAGCCAATCCGCAACTTTCAGCGTCGCAATATGCTTCCTTCTGTTCTTCGCTGTATTGGTTAATGAAGTCAATTTGCTCTTGATTCAGAAATTTGACTTTGCTCCAAACTGAATCCTCCTTGCCACAATTAGGACATTGTTTCTTTTGCTTGTCTGCCATAGCAATTAAACTGAATGCTAAAAATAGCGGATATCTATTCAGCAACTGAAAAAGCAAAGCCCTTTACCTCAGCGACAACTGAACTGGAAAGAGGCTGATTCACGGTAAAGATGTATTCTCCGGCCTCCAGAGGTTTTACGGCAGATATTATGTAAACACCCTCCTCGAGCTTTTTGAAATTCAACTTTACTACCGGCATTTCAACATTCTGCGAACCCCGCATGCCAACTTTACCAATGGTTATTGATCTCTGTTTTTTCTCAACGTCAAATTGATAAAGCGTCACGATACTTTCCGGGTCTACACCCGCGTCGATCTTTACAATAAAATCATCGCCCGACTTGGGTGCGAATATAGTTGAGGCATTTGTGCCCTCAGTTTTCATACATACAGTGCCGCCGCCCATTTTGCCCTTCATACCATAGTTCAGAGAGGTATTGTCCAGGCTGCCTAAAGTGTTATCCTTTTTGTGCAACATTACTTTGTTCTTAAATTCAGGAACAGCGTTCTGTGCTTTAGTAGTGACTGTAGCTGCGAAAATCAGGAATAATGTGAGTAATTTTTTCATAAGATTTTTTTTCAAAAATAACTTTTTTCTTAAAGAAAAAGCGACACTGCAGACTTAAACGCACAACGAGACTCGCTGATAATAGCACCAGTAACATGTGTTGAACTACTAAGTAGATTGTTTAAGTGCAGATGTGGTTTTTTGAAGAAAAAGGCCAGAGTTCGTGGTGGGCGCTCTCGGCCATTGTTGGTGTTCTCTGCCGCGTGGGCTATGTGCAGGGCCGGGAAGGCACCAACAATCAGCACATGGGTAAACTAATTTACAGAAGTTTACAACGAAATTGAAATGGATGTGCAGCGATACTGCTATCGCAGCATCCTAACCATTGCATAACCTGAGCGAAGCATAAGCGCACGCGTTGTTTCTTGGTGCCCTCGCTACGCACAAGGCTACTCACCGGAATACCAACGGCGGAAAAGCAAAACACGCTCACAGGGCGATTATTCTTCTAAGTTCTTGATCATAGTGAACAACATTCTTGATAGCGAGTCATACTCTTTTTTAAGATCTTCAAACGTTTCTGTTGTCATTTCATTTTCATCCTTCAGAAAACTGATGAGCGCAGCGCACTCGAACGTTGAACCCCGAGCTGTTACGTAGAAATTACGCCTGTCCTTGTTGCTGAACTTAGCACTGCCCTCTGCAATATTGAGCATGATACTCAGGCTCGCCCGGCCTAATTGATCTCTGGCATAGCTGGGAATAGTCTTATTGCCTTTCAATAGACGATAAATAACCTGATTTACTGAGCACGCCTTTTTATAGACGTCAAGATTTTCATATGGGAACATGGGAGTAAGTTTTAATGAAAATACTTTATTTGAGCGGGAAAGAGAGCGGGAGCGAGGGAAAAATGAGAGCGGGAGGGCTTCGCTCATCGCTCGCCGCTCCCGCTCTCATTTTTGTGCCCCGAACAGGAATCGAACCTGCACTACCTTGCGATAACCAGATTTTGAGTCTAGCGCGTCTACCAATTCCGCCATCGAGGCATTTTGCTCAGTAGATAGTAGTTAGTACTTAGTAGATAGTCGTTTGATAATTTCCGTCACTTGACGATATACTATCTACTCGCTACTATATACTCCCCTTAAAGGGCTGCAAATGTATTCATTCTTTCCTGAATGCGCAATAGGTATTTCTTGCGGAAATACATGTCTTTGATGCGGACCAGCAGATCGGGGTTGTGGTCGCCGGCATCATATTGGGCAGTCAGGCGGTCGGCTTCCTGCTGCCAGGTGGTTAGTTGTTCGTTCAGCGCGTCCACGCTTTGCTGGCGCAGCCGGGCATCGGCAGGGTTTTCGGTATATTCGGTAACGGCATCGTTCAGGTCCATCATCTCCATCAAAAAGGATGGCGGCAGGTTATATTTTTCTTCGTCGGCCAGCACCCCTTCCAGCTTCAGCACATATTGCATCACCGCATCGGGCCGCTGCAGTGTGTTGTGGGCATCGTTATTCAGGGCCGCCATAGTAAGGGCTTCCATCTTTTCAGCATGGCCGGCACGGGCAAAGCGGTCGGGGTGGTAGCGGCGGCTGAGCTCGTAGAATTTGCTTTTTACCAGGGCCGCATCCGGGTGAAAAGTGAGCGGCAGTTCATATAATTCAAAAAAATTCATGATGGACGGTTGTTTTACAATTTGTTAGGGGATGATGTCCGGCAGTGCCCTTGCAAAGGACTTTTTTATCTTTGCGGGCAAAAGTACAAAACATGCTCCGCATAGGATTGATCAGGGAAAGAAAGGCAATGCGCGACAACCGTGTGGCCTTCACACCCGAACAGTGCGCTTACCTGAAGGCCAATTATCCGCAAATAGATATTACGGTAGAGCCTTCGCCGGTCAGGTGCTTCAGGGATGAAGAATACCAGGCAGCAGGGGTGACGCTGTGCGAAGACATGAGCGACCGCGATGTGCTGCTGGGCATAAAAGAGGTGCCCGTGGACAACCTGATATCCGGCAAAACCTATTTCTTTTTCTCGCATACCAAAAAGAAACAGCCCTACAACAAAGGGCTGATGCAGGCAATGATACAAAAGCACATCCGCATGATAGACTATGAATGTCTGACACATGCAGATGAGCAGCGCATACTGGGCTTCGGTTTTCATGCGGGTGTGGTGGGCGCGCACAATGGCTTGCTCACATACGGCAAGAAGAATGGTTTGTACAATTTGCCGGCGGCGCATGATGTGCGCAGCTTTCTGGAGCTGATGGCCGCCTACACCCACGTAAAGTTACCTAACATAAAAATAGTGATGACCGGATCGGGCAAGGTGGCGGCCGGTGTGCTGGAGGTGCTCACCCACCTGGATATTGAGCATGTGGAGCCTGCCGACTTCCTCACCCACCAATACGATTATCCTGTCTTCACCCACTTGCGCGGCAGCACCCTCTATGCCCGCAAGGATAATGACCTCTTCTTCCGCGACGATTTTCATGCCAACCCGGAAGCTTACAAATGCCTGTTCAGCAGCTATGTGAACCAGGCAGACATATTGATGAACGGCATTTACTGGGAGCAGCGCATACCGCGCCTTTTTGAAAAGGGCGACATCCGCCGCAACGACTGGCGCATCAACGTGATCTCAGACATCACCTGCGATGTGGACGGATCGGTGCCTATAAACGTAGGCGCATCCACCATTGCCGACCCGGTTTATGGTATAGAGCGCGCTACGGGCAACCGCATGCAGCCTTTCCTCAACGGCAAGGAAACAATAGACGTAATGGCCGTGGACAACCTGCCCAACGAGCTGCCCTGCGACGCCAGCCAGTATTTTGGTACACACTTCGAGAAATACATATTACCGGAATTGCTGAAACCGGAAAGTGAGATTCTTACCCGTGCCACCATTTGCGAAAATGGCCGGCTGACCAAGAAGTATGAGTACCTGGCGGACTATGCTTATTAGAGTAGATAGTAGAGAGTAATTAGTAGATAGTCGTTTTTTGGCTGCGCCAGTAAGTAGTAGATAGTACTTGGTAGAAAGTCGTCTTACGGTGCGCCAGTAAATGGTAGATAGTACTTAGTAGATGGTCGTTTTTTTGGCTGCGCCAGGCTTTGAGGTTTTCACTTTTGCCTTACTCTTCTAATCGCTACCTTAGCGGTATGACCAATAGCCAGATCGCGGATCATTTTTCGTTGTTGTCTAAACTCATGGATATTCATGGCGACAACAGTTTCAAAGCCAAGTCTTACGGGGTTACTGCATATAACATTGAGAAGCTGCCGGCTGAGATCAGTACGATGGGTGAGATCCAGTTCTTCAGCATGAAGGGCATCGGCGAGTCCACCGGCAAAAAGATACTGGAGTTGCAGGCTACCGGCAAGCTGGCTGCACTGGAAGACGTGTTGGCAAAAACGCCCCCCGGCATACTGGAGATGCTGGAAATAAAGGGGCTGGGGCCAAAGAAAATAGCCGTTATCTGGAAGGAGCTGGGCATTGAGTCGGTAGGCGAACTGGAATATGCATGCAATGAGAACAGGCTGGTGGCCCTGAAGGGTTTTGGGGCAAAAACACAGGACAGTATTCTGCAAAGCATAGCCTACATACGCCAGAACGAAGGTTTTTATTTGTGGTCGGAGGCGGCAGGTATTGCGAAGATATTGTTGGAGCGCCTGCAGCAGGCATTTCCTGCAAACAGGTTTGAATATACCGGGGCGCTACGCCGCCAGGCTGAGGTGATGGATGCCATAGACATGCTCACCGATGCTGGCAGGAACGAGCTGTCAGAGAGCCTTTCGGGGTTTGAAGGTGTTGCCATAACGGAAGAGGATGCCGACACTTTAATGGTAGCCATACCGGGACAGCCGAAACTCCGCTTTTACCTGAGTGAGCCGGCACAATTCTATAAGAAATTGTTTGCCACAACTGGTAGCGATGAATTCCGACAGGCTTTTGGCAGTGACTTGCCGGATGCACCTGCCAGCGAAGATGAAATATTCGCGGCGCGGGGCATACCCTATATTCACCCGGCAATGCGCGAGACAGCCACAGTTATAGAGAAAGCAAAGAATGGGCAGATAGCGCACCTCATACAGCCGGAAGATATACGGGGCATTATCCACAGCCACAGCACCTGGAGCGATGGCATGAACACCATTGAGGAGATGGCCGTTGCCGCCAGGGGCCTGGGCCTGGAATACCTGGTGATGAGCGACCACTCGCAGGCAGCATTTTATGCCAATGGCCTGACCCCGGAACGCATAGCGGCGCAGCATGCAGAAATAGACGCGCTGAACATAAAACTCGCGCCTTTCAAAATATTCAAGAGCATAGAGGCCGACATACTGAACGACGGCAGCCTCGACTATACCGACCAGGTGCTCAGCACCTTCGACCTCGTTATTGCATCCGTGCACAGCAACCTGAAAATGAGCGAAGAGAAGGCCATGAGCCGGGTGATGACGGCTATAGCCAACCCTTACACCGCCATATTAGGCCACCCAACGGGCAGGCTGCTATTATCGCGCAAGGGTTACCCGCTGGATCACAAGGCGATCATCGATGCCTGCGCCGCCAATAAGGTAGTTATAGAGATCAATGCACATCCCCGCCGCCTCGATTTGGACTGGAGGTGGATAGACTATGCAATGGATAAAGGTGTGTTGTTATCCATTGATCCGGACGCGCACAGCGTAGAAGGATACAACAGCAATTTTTATGGCGTAATGATCGCGCAAAAAGGCGGGCTTACTGCTAACCGCAATCTGAGCAGTTTTACGCTGGTGCAATTTGAGGCTTACCTGCAACAATACCGGCAGAAGAGAAGCTGACCGCAATTACAGGCCGGGTAAAGTTCTGTCGTTACATTTGTAGTACGGTCCGGCAACTGTTGTTAGGCAATTGCGGATATCTGAGGTACCAGGAAATGAAAACAAAGCAACGTGGCAGACTGATCTGTTGGCTGATCGCAATTGCGATGTGTGCATTCTGTGCCCCTTTCCCTGCCAACGGGCATGATGCCGACAGCCTGAAAGCTGTATTGCAACACACACACAATAAGAGGACCTATCTGCAAATACTGGCATCGCTGTCAGATGCCTGCGAACATTCAGGAAATTACGAGGCTGCCTACAGGTACCATCAGATGTATGCCGCCTGCAAAGACAGTATCAACAACGAGGACAGCAGCCGTCGACTGCAGCAATTGCAGTTCGACTACCAGTTAGAAAAAAAGCAGCACCAGATATCGTTACTCAATAAAGAAAGGGAATTGCGGCAAAGTAAGCTGGCCAAGCAACGGTCAGTTCTTTTTGCGCTTTTTTCGGGGCTGTTGCTGCTGGCACTTATCAGTTGGCTGTTATACCGGAGCCGGCAATATGAAAAACGCGGCAAAGAGGTAGCCGCTGCTCAAAAGGAAGAGTTGAGCCAGATGGCAGTGCAATTGCGGGAAATGAACAATTTTAAAGACCGTACATTTTCTGTGTTGTCGCATGACCTGCGCGGCCCGCTGGCCACATTTACAAGCACCATGCACATGCTGGACGATAAACTGATAACCGGAAAGGAATTCTATGAGCTGAAGCCGGAGATCAACAAACAATTACATGCGCTGAACGGCCTGTTAGATAACCTGCTGCAGTGGTCCAATAATCACATGAAGGGAGCGTCTTCAGTAAGGCCGGTAGCATTTCGCCTGATGCCGGTAGTAGCAGCGCTCACGGAACAGTTGGGCCCGATGGCCCGTGCGAAGAATGTGAACCTGAAGGCGGACATTACCGAAGACGAGACCGTGTATGCTGATGAGGGCCAGGTAGCTATATTGCTGCGCAACCTGCTGAACAATGCCATAAAGTTTACCCCGCCGGGCGGATCGGTAATTGTATCGGCCGGGGCAGATGCGGGCAATGCAGTAATAACCGTAGCAGACACAGGTGTGGGTATAGCGAAGGAAAAACTGGCGAAGTTGTTTACGCACACCGCCGGAAGCTATACGTATGGCACAGAAGGAGAAAAAGGAATAGGACTGGGGCTGCTGCTTTGCTACGAGTTTGTGCAGGCCAACAAGGGCAATATAGCAGTTGCCAGCCAGCAGGGGCACGGAACAACATTTACGGTAAGGCTGCCGTCAACAGGGCCTGTAAATAAATAGGGATGCGAAAGATGCGCCACATATACCTCCGCATGTACATCGTCAGCACAATGATGCTGGCGATGTGGGCAGGTATGCCACTTTGTGGCCGCGCACAACAAGCCGACAGCCTGGAGCGCGCAATAAAGGAACATGCTTTTGACGATACAACGGCGCTGAACCTGCGCCTGCAACTGGCCGGGATATATGCACAAGGCAACCCGGATAAGTTGATCAGCCTGGCAAACGCCACCATACCGCTGGCTCAGCAATTGGGCAATGGAGATAAGGTCGGTATTTGCTACCAGTACCTTGGTTTTGGTTTCGATCTGCAAAACGATCAGCAACGGGCCATTACTGCATACCGCAATGCGCTGGAATATTATACGCGCGTCGGCGACAAGCCGCGCATGGTGAAGGTACTAACGAGTATTGGCTCTTCCTATGCCAGGGGAAACGACGATAAGAACACATTCACGTATTATAACCGGGCCATTGCCCTGGGCGACAGCATCGGCGACAACAGTGACGTTGGCCATGTGTACCAGAGCATGGCCTCTGTATATGCCAACAACGGCGCATACCCCGATGCATTGGAGAGTGCCCTGAGATCATTGGCGCTGTTTGAAAAAATAAGCGATGATGATGCCCGGATGGTCATGCTGATGCAGATAGGCCAGATATACGCAGCCTTGGGAGACAACAAAAGCGCACTGGCTTACCTGGGCGAGGGGAAGCAAATGCTCGGCAAGGCACATGAGGTAAAGCAGCAAATGGATTATTACCTGAACGCGGGTATGGTGTATGGCGAAATGAATGACAATGGGCATTCCCTGCAGGCCTTTCAGCAGGCATTGCATCTTGCCGACTCCGTGCATGACGAATACTACCGGAACGCCTGCCTGGTGGATATTGCGCAGACCTATTATGAGACCGGCGACTATGTCCATGCCTTTCCGCTATACCAGGAATGTCTTGCTACGTCGCAGAAAGAGAACGATCCGGATGGCATCTCTATGGCGCAGAACGCCATTGGCGATATGCTGGTGAAAAAAGGAAAAACGAGCGAAGGGATAACGCATTTGCTGGCGGCAATGGAGATAATAAAGGACGGTCATGAGCACGAGAAAATATTTACCGTAGCCGGGAACCTCAGCAAAGCCTACAGCACCCTGCACGATTACAAACATGCCTTGCAATACGATAAGCTGTACACTACATATCGCGATAGTGTTTTTAACGACCAAAGCCGGCAGCGGGTGATGCAATTGCAGTTTGACTACCAACTGCAAAAAAAGCAAAATGAAATAGAGCTATTGCAGAAGAATAGCGAATTGAAGCATAATGAACTGGAACGCCAGAAGATCACGATGTGGGCATTGATCATAGGTCTGGCATTGCTGCTCATCGTCATTGCCCTGCTTTACAACAGCCGCCAGCACGAAAAGAAAATAAAAGAAGTGCATGCTGTGCAGCGGGAGGAGATAAGAAGGCAGGCCACGCAGTTGGCAGAGCTGAATACATTCAAAGACAAGACGTTCTCCGTGTTATCGCATGACCTGCGGGGCCCGCTGAACTCGTTCACCGCTACCATGATGCTGCTGGACGAGGCCTACATAACCCCAGAAGATTTTGCAGCGCTGCAGCCGGAGGTCAACGACCAATTGGCGACATTGAACATATTGCTGGATAACCTGCTGCAATGGTCCCGGAACAGGATGAAGGGCGGAATAAAAACTTACCCTGAAGTGCTCCCCCTCAGGCAGCTTGTGGAGGAGAATATAGAGACGGTAGCAAGTGCTGCCATGAAAAAGGACATCCGGGTCAATAACCTGGTGCCCGATGGCTTGCGGGCAGATGCCGACAGGGAACAGGTGAATATCGTGCTGCGTAACGTGCTGAGCAATGCAATAAAATTTACGCCGGGAAACGGTAGTGTCACCGTGTCGGCCGGGGCCGCAGGCGACCATGTGCGCATATCTGTGAAAGATACAGGCGTGGGCATAACCCCGGATCAGGTAAGCAGGCTGTTCACTCCGGCAGGCGCTAACAGCTTGCCCGGCACCGACGGAGAAAAGGGTATAGGGCTGGGGCTGCTGCTGTGTTACGACTTTGTGCGGGCCAACGGCGGCGAAATAAATGTAGAGAGCGAGCCAGGACGAGGCACAACGTTTCATATTTCCCTTCCGGCACACATATAGGCATTAGCGGGCATATACGCACTCTTGAGATTATCCGCTTATTTTTACAGCATGTATCCTAATTTCCAGTATTTGCTGCATGCGCTCACCGGCGTGCCTATGCCTGCCTGGCTCAGTGTGCTGAAGACGTTTGGCTTTTTTGTGGCCATGGCGTTCCTGGCAGCAGCAAAGGTGACCACAGAAGAACTGAAGCGGAAAGAAAGGCAGGGCCTGCTGAAACCTGTGCTGAAGAAAATGAAGGTGAAACAAAAGCAGGAGGATGGCACCACCATAACAGAAGAACGGGAAACGCTTGTATATCCTCACATGCTGATCACCGAGATCGTTTTTGCAGCGGCCATTGGTGGTATTATCGGGGCCAAAGTATTTAATGCATTCGAAACCTGGAGCGATTTTATTGCCGACCCTGTTGGCAGCCTCATTTCTCCCAGCGGCCTCACATTTTATGGCGGTTTTATTGTGGCCACGCTGGTGCTTTTTTATTATACGCGCCGCTACAAAATACCGTTCAAGCATATGTGCGATGCCGCTGCACCTGCTATAATGCTGGCGTATGGCATTGGCAGGCTGGGCTGCCAGTTTGCCGGCGATGGCGACTGGGGCATATACAATACCGCCTATGTGGCGCAGGCCAATGGCGACTTGCGTGCAGCAACGCCAGCCGACTCTACTTATATCTTCAGCATGATCGATCACCGGCAGTCAGCTCATATAGTGGCCCCGTCGGGCGTTCCGCGCTGGCTGGTGGCTATGAACTACCCGCACAATATTGGTGAAGAAGGATTTAATATGGCCAATTGCGAGGGCGAGTATTGCCGGGCGCTGCCTGTAGCCGTGTTCCCGACACCCATATACGAGTCCACGGCCGGTATCCTGCTCTTCGGGCTGATGTGGGCCCTGCGGCGAAAGCTGAAGAAACCTTTGCAGATGTTTGCCCTATACCTGCTGCTGGCGGCTGTGGAGCGCTTCCTGGTAGAGCTGGTGCGGGTGAACAGCCGCTATAACTGGGGATTCATTCAGCCAACGCAGGCGGAGGTGATATCCGTCATCTTATTTGTGACGGGCATAGGCATATTTTTGTTTTACCGCAATAAAGGCGAACCGGAACCACAGCAATGATGAGCTTATGAACGTGGCACAAGTGAACTATGTGAACATCGGGCTGATGATCTTATCGGCGGCTGTCGCATTGTTCCTGCCCTTCGAGCTTTTTCTGTTCTCTTATATAGTGCTGGGGCCACTGCATTACCTCACGGAAATTGCCTGGCTGCATAAGCGGCAATATTTTTCTCCGGGCCGGCGCGACATTGTGGTGCTGCTCATTCTCTTCGGCATAGCAATGCTGCCCACGATCTACCGGCTGGTAATGACCTACGAAGGGGCTACAGCCATTGAAGACAGCAGCGCATACAAGGCATTGCTGGACACTGGCCGCATCATGCTTTTTGTTTCCTTTGCCGCATCTGCTGCAATGGTGTTCACCCGGGATGTGTATAAGCGGATCACCGCCATCATCGTGGCGCTTGTAGTTGGTTTCCTGTTCCGCACCCATGCATTCATCACCATCTTGTTTGCGCTGTTCATTCCCACGCTGGTGCATGTTTTCCTGTTCACCGGGGCATTTATTTTGGTGGGTGCGCTTAAGTCAAGGAGTGTTTCCGGCGTTTTGTCGCTGGTGGTATTCCTGGGGTGTGCGGTGGCGCTTTTTTTAGTGTGGCCGTCGCCGGTCAATCACTCCAGCCAGGGGGTGATGCACGCTTATAGCGAAGGTTTCGCGCGGCTCAACAAGCAGATATTCGCTACGTTCCTGCACCGCCCTGCCGACCCTGCAGGCCTTTACTACAGTCCGGCGGGCATCATCATCACGCGCTTCATCGCTTACGCGTACACCTATCACTACCTCAACTGGTTCAGCAAAACATCGGTCATTCGCTGGCACCAGGTGCCACGTCGTGCGCTTATAGCCATACTGTTGGTGTGGGCGGCAGCACTGGCTATTTATTTTGCCAACTATGCAACAGGCGTTGCCGTGCTTTACTTCCTTAGTGTATTGCATGTAGTGGTTGAGTTCCCGCTCAACTTTCAGTCGTTCAAAGACATTGGGCGCGAAATGAGCAGGCTATCCAGAAGGCCGGGATAATTACTTCATGCCAAATTTGTCCACTGTTACCACTATCTTCTGCTGCTCGTTGGATACGGTGTAGTAGATGGCCTGGTCATCGACCGTATTGAAGTCGACCTTGATGGCATATTCAATAAAGGCGCCTCCCTGGTTGCTGACGGAAACATCGGTTATCTGCGGATGCTCGTCCCTGAAAAAGATGTCAGTGGCCTCGTTGAACAATATGGGGTGGGCCGTCGCCATATCATCGTTGCGGAAATTGATCACCTCCCAAAGGCCACGTTCCGTGTAGGGTGCATGGCCCAGCAGGCATATATGTTTATCATATCCGCCGTAGCTCACATCGGCCTGCGAATAGCCATACTTTTTCAGGCCGGCCCAGGTTTGTTCGGTAAAAAAATAGCCCCAGGCTTCCTGTATCTCATTTCTAAACTCCAGCTTCTTGTTCAGCTTCATAATGCTGTCAAGTATATGATTGCCGATCTGTGTGATCTTCACCTCGTTGCACTTGATGATCGCAAACCGGTTGGCCGAATCAAGATTGTAGTGCAGCCCTGCAACGATATTTCCATCGTTAGTAGAGTTAACAATGTGTTTGCTGCCTTCTGGCTTGGTTTCGCTGGCTACCTTTTCGTCTATGCTGTCGTCGCTGCAACCGTGCAGCAGCAGCACAAGCGGGAGGAACAATAACTTTCTCATCCAGGGGGAACGACTCTGATACATTGTGTGCCAAATTTCAACATAAAGCGGCAGAGTACCAAGGTGGGGGTACTAATTTATTGCAATAATTGCGTATAAAATAAGTGATATATGTTAATAAAAACGACCATTTTTTACCGTTCGTAAACAAAATCGACCGTTCGTGAACTGGTTTTGGAAATCTCAACACCCCGCAGGTAACTTTATATAAAAAAGGCAGAAATAGATTTTAGTTGGCGCATTGATGTAAACATTAAGTTTACATGAAGGCGCGAAAATTGGCTATGGAAAATGATATTGAACGTGTTCAGATAAGTAAAAAATTTTATTTTTAGCTTAACAACCGCCCGCCTCATGAAAAAATTTGCACTTCCTTTCTTATTAATGCTCTCGATATCCGGGTATGCACAGACATTTTTAGACTCAACGTTTGCTGATAATGGCGTTATCATTACGCCCGGTGACAATACGGGGAACAACAAATTCCTGAGTATCATCACCCAGCCAGATGGTAAAATTGTGGCGGGAGGCTTTTCTGAAGGGGGCGCAATTATTACGAGATTCAATGTTGATGGATCATTCGATAATTCATTCGCTACCGGAGGAAGTTATGCAACACCTTTTACGGGCTCTGTTTACTCACTGGCATTACAAACGGACGGAAAGATAATTAATGCAGGTTATCCAAACTTTAGGCTTAACAGCGATGGAACATTAGATACTGCGTTTGGGACAAATGGGAATGATAGCATTGGAGGCAATGCAGTGGCTATGCAAATAGATGGCAAAATTCTAATAGCCGGTACAGACCTATCTGGCATCTATCTTACTGTGACGCGTTTGAATGACAACGGACTTAAGGACAGTACATTTGGCAATAATGGAATTGTGACCAGCAGTTTTGCCGGCCGGGCATATGGAGTTGCCCAGATGACCGATGGGCGTATCGTTGTCTCGGGCTACAACCAACCGCAGTATAAGCTGCTGGCCATGCGCTTGCTGCCCGACGGCAGTGCCGATACATCGTTTAACCACTCGGGGATTAACTCCATGTTCGGCGGGGATTCTTATAACATTGCAACAGCTATGTTGCTGCAACCCAACGGCAAAATTATAGTGGCGGGCAGCGGGACAAGGGGTAGTGAAGGTGAAAACTTCACCATGGTGCGCTTCAGCAGAGACGGCTCTATTGATCGCTCGTTTGGTGATACCGGTGTTGTAAGCATTGATTTTGCGGGGGACGATGACAGGATAAATGCGCTGTGCCAGGCCGCGAACGGCGAGATAGTCGCAGCAGGATTTTCAACAATAGATCATCATAAGCGCTTTGCGCTTGCCCGAACAGATAGTAATGGGCAGATAGATGGTTCGTTTGGAATTAGCGGCAGAATTACTACTCCTCTACAAGATACAGGAGACATAGGGTACGCGGCCGTGATTCAGGCAGACGGCAAAATTGTAGTCGCCGGTGGTTCTGGTGACGCCGGTGGCTTCCACTTCCTTGACCTGGCCATTGCCCGCTATCTGGATTTCTTTCCGGAAGGGCTCGCAACAGCAAAAGAACAACCGGCACCGGTATTATTCCCCAACCCTGCCGGTAACGCGCTCCACCTGCTAGGCAACCTACAGGGGCTTATCTGTGTATCTGCCTGCGATATTGCCGGCCATAATGTTGCGCTTTCGGTAGATATCACATCCGGCAATGTCTTTCTTGGCGACATCGCCCCAGGGATCTATTTGTTTACGTTCTCTTTCAGTGACGGACATACCGTGATTCAAAAGATCGTTGTGCAGTAAGACTTTGGATAAGGCAGCATGTCGTATAATATTTCCAGAGTGCAATCGGCAGAAGCAGAAATCAACCGCCTAATTGCCATCACAATATAATCGCTTCTTGACACCGGTAACCGATTAGGGAAACTTTCAATAATTTGCCGGCCATGGGACGAAGCTTAGCATTTCCGAAAATTACACATTTTTCACATTTGCAAATTTTCACATTCCAATTGAGCGTTTATTCTGCTATTTTTGCGCCATTCAAATTTTGTTATGAACTTTCAACTGACTGAAGAACAGATAGCGGTGCAGATGGCCGCACGCGATTTTGCCAAAAATGAACTGTTGCCGGGCGTTATTGAGCGCGACGAACACCAGAAATTCCCTGCAGAGCAGGTGAAGAAACTGGCTGAGCTGGGCTTCATGGGCATGATGGTAGATCCGAAATATGGCGGCAGCGGCATGGATACTATCTCTTATGTGCTGGCTATGGAGGAGATATCCAAGGTGGATGCCTCTACTTCCGTTTGTATGAGTGTCAATAACTCGCTGGTATGCTGGGGCCTTGAAAAATATGGCAACGAAGAGCAGAAGCAGAAATACCTGGTGCCCCTGGCCAGCGGTCAGGTCATCGGCGCCTTCCTGCTCAGCGAGCCTGAGGCCGGCAGCGACGCTACATCGCAGCGCACCACAGCTATAGATATGGGCGATCACTACCTGGTAAATGGTACCAAGAACTGGATCACCAACGGTAACAGCGCCTCTACTTACCTGGTCATTGCACAGACTTACCCCGAAAAAGGACATAAAGGCATCAACGCGCTGATCATCGACAAGAACACCCCCGGCGTTACAGTTGGCGCTAAGGAAAATAAGCTGGGTATCCGCGGCAGCGACACACACAGCATCATGTTCCAGGATGTGAAGGTGCCTAAAGAAAACCGCATTGGCGAAGATGGCTTCGGCTTCACTTTTGCCATGAAGGTGCTCACCGGCGGTCGCATCGGCATCGCTTCACAGGCACTGGGCATTGCCAGCGGCGCTTACGAGCTGGCCCTGAAATATTCAAAAGAGCGCAAGGCATTCGGCACAGAAATATCCAACCACCAGGCAATAGCCTTCAAGCTGGCTGATATGGCTACTGAAATTGAAGCAGCCCGCCTGATGTGCCTGAAGGCCGCATGGCAGAAGGATCAGGGTATGGACTATACACTCTCTGCTTCTATGGCCAAGCTATATGCATCTGAGATCGCCCAGCGCGTCACCAGCGAAGCAGTGCAGGTACACGGCGGTTATGGCTATGTAAAGGAGTTCCACGTAGAGCGACTGATGCGCGATGCCAAGATCACCCAGATATACGAAGGCACCAGCGAAGTGCAGAAAATAGTGATCAGTCGTACCGTGCTGAAAGGCTAGTACCCAGTCACTAAACCTGACATAATTTTTTACTCTTATTGGCAGGGATTGAAGTTTTTCAGTCCCTGTCTCTTTGTGAGGCGGCTCGTTAGTTGGAGTATCATTAACGCTTCGGCGCCAGTGGCAGCCATATTTCAAATATGGCACCTTTGGGGGTGTTGTCTTTCACTAAAAGGCGCCCGCCATGTTGCAACACCATGCGCTCGGCGAGATACAGTCCCAGTCCGGTGCCGGTCGCTTTGCGGCTTTCTTCATTGCCCACCCGGTAAAAGCGCGTAAACACTTTCTTCTTTTCAGCGTCGGGTATCCCGGGGCCTTCATCGGCCACGCTGAGCACCGCATCATTGTGGTGTTGCCGGATGGCAACGGTGATGGGCGTGCCGGCAGGTGAGTATTTTACTGCATTCTCCAGCAGGTTGCCCAGCACTATTTGCAGAATGGCTTTGTCGCCTTTTATACGGCAGCCGGGTAGGGCATCCTCCGTAAATCTGCCGGGGTAGCGGTTGGCGTAGTCTCCAAGGGTATCTTCAACCAGGTCGGCAAGGTCTATTGTCTCTACTGAAAGCCGGTGCTGGCGGCCCTCCAGCCTTGATGCGAAGAGAATATTGTTACACAGGTCGTTGAGCCGGTTGGCCTCGCGGATGCACCGTTCCAGCAGTTGCGCCTGCTTGCTTTCGTCCAGCTTGTGGCGTTCCAGGGTCTGCAGGTTCAGCTTCATAGCTGCTATCGGCGACTTCAGCTCATGCGTCACAGACAGCATAAAATTGTTCTGCTGTCGTGATAGCCTTATCCTGCGCCTGAAGGATGAATACACCACAGAGGCCCCGATCACGATCACCACCATGAAGGTTGAGCCCTCTCCGATATATTGCAGGGTTCGGTTATGCAGATTCTGGCTTACGGATGCCATCTGCGCATTATACTCGCTGGGAAATTTAGTGCTGTCTATGCTGCGCTTCAGTGTCAGCACCTCTTGTGCAAAGATGCGGCCGCTTTGCTTTTGCAGGCTTACCTCCCAGAACACCAGCGCCACAATGATGTAGGCCAGCAGCAGCACATAAACGGAGGTAAAAATGCGCATGAGCGATGATTATTGACGCTTGATGAGGTCTCGTTTCTTCATATCCACCCGGAAGCCGACATGCAGTATCTCCGGTAATGGGTTCACCCGCATATTCTGCTCCAGCACTACTTCATACTTGCCGGCCTTGCGCAGCTTCACAGAATCGCCGAGGTCCAGGTACACGCGCTCTTCAAAGATAGAGCCTATGCCGCGGCCCTTCCAGCGGCCGTCCACACCGGCAAGTACCACGTTCACACGTTCCTTTTTGCCCACAGTGTCGCCGGGAGTTTTTATGTAGAGCCACATCCACAGATTGCTATACGGATAGGCCTGCGTGTGCTGAATGATGAAATACGGATCGTAGCGGGCGGTGGTATCCGTTATCTCGAACCTGAATACCGGGCGGAAATTATAGTTCCACTGATTTTGCGGTACAGGCACCTGCACCTGGTAATACGGTGAGGGCAGACAACCCGCAAAGCAGATGCAAAGTAGGGCGATCAATATATAGTTACGAAGCATTGAAGATCTGAGCATTGTACGATGCTAAATTACATTTTAGTGAGGAGCAATGGAAAATTTAAGGTAGTGAATTACATAACCTCGCTGTTCTATTGTCAATAATAACTGTATTCGTGTTCCCAAATGTTTACTCGTCTATCATCTTCCTTTATTTCAATGCGCGTGGCATTGCCGTATTTATCATAATGATACTTACTGGTTCTCTGGTTCGTTATTATCTCCCGTTTTGCAATAGGATGATTTTTTGAAAAGCTACCTGTGCCCTGTTTGACGGTCTCTCTCCGGACATATCTTGTTTCGTTTCCATGACTGTCGTAAGTATGGCGGGCACTGGTGCTGCCGAATCTATTATCAATGTAGCTGCTATCCAGCAGTAATTTTCGCTGCTGATCAAAATAAGTCAAGTCATGATATTGCTGATTGTCGGTAGTTCCGCACCGTTCAATATGATCAAGTTGGGAATGTTTATTGTAGTAATAATGTTCTGTATAATTGCGATTGGGGTCGGTATATGAACCGAATTTAACTAACGTGTCGCCTGCTTCATTGTAGGCAATTGAATCGATATCAACTCCAGTGCTATTGGCATTGAAATATCGGCAAGAGATCATCTTATTCTGAGCATTATAGCGAAAGATTTCCTGCCAAACCAATGTATCATTTTTATACACCGACTGTCGTTCGATATTGCCAGAAGTATCATAATCATATATGGATTTGCTCGTGCCAGTAGTGCCCAAATATGTTGACGACACCTTCTGATTTTTCTCGTTAAATGTCACTCGATTGCAGTACTCGTTTCCTTCGCCGTCGAAGTCCGAAAACCCTACTGGGTTACCCTTTATATCAAAGTAGTAGACAGTGGAGTCTCCCTTTCCATGCAATGGTAGCGAGATTTCTACCAAAAGCCTTCCTGCGGAATCATATTTTTTAACTATATCTGAGCAGTCAGCGGTAATATTTTCAGTTGACGTACGGATCGAAAATTCTCTGGTTCCCCGCGAATAAATTGTATTTCCATCCCGGTTAAAGCTGTCCTCTCGTTCTGAAAGGAGCCGCATTAATTTTAGACCGGATGAGTCAATAATTGTGTAGTATCGAGTGACAGCAGTTTTTATCGGACCTTTCCAGCCGCATTCGGTCACATCCGATTTCGCTGAAACCGTAAAAGCATTGCTTAAAATAATTACGAGTGCCAACAAAAATTGATCGGAAGGAAATGAAGTGGTATATGTTACTTTATCTAAAGACATCAACTAATAACAATACTTATGGTCTTGCTATGAACGGCTTATTCCCCTAAACAACTACCTTATCTTCATGCTCGCTGCCCTTACGAAGAATTCATTTGCCTCCATTCCCGGATCAGACTGACGTTTGAAAACTTTCTTAAGGTCTTTAGTGTAATACAATAGAGCCAAATACTTCTCTTCAGGAACAATCCTGTATTTCTTGTTGTCAATTTTTCTGAAGCCCCAATTATATTATTTCCTTTATACTCAAATTTAAGTATTACTCCCCATAATAGGCCACTATCTCCTTGCCCTCGCTATTGCGCATGCCGCGATACATGCCTGCTGAGTTGAAGCAGAAGTCGTAATTGTTGTTGGCATCAACGGCTATCAGGCCGCCTTCGCCGCCCAGTTTCACCAGTTTGTCTTTGATCACCACCCTGCAGGCTTCCTGCAGGCTCAGGCCCTTGTATTCCATCAGGCAACTGATGTCGTGAGCTACTACAGCGCGCAAAAAATATTCGCCATGGCCAGTGCACGATATGGCACAGGTAGCGTTGTTGGCATAGGTGCCCGCACCTATTACGGGGCTGTCGCCTATGCGGCCAAACCTTTTGTTGGTCATGCCGCCGGTGCTGGTGCCAGCAGCAATGTTGCCCTGCTGGTCGCAGGCAACTGCGCCTACAGTGCCAAATTTATGGTCGGTATTGGGCAAAGGCCCTTTGAGATTATCTTCTTTATGGTCAAGCTGGTAAAAATCGCTGTCGCGTATTTCCACCCACTGGTCGTAGCGCGATTTGTTGAAAAAGTATTCGTCGGGCGCTATCTCCACGCCTTGTTTCATAGCAAAATCATGCGCGCCGCCACCGCTCAGGAATACATGGCCCGAGTGCAACATGATCTCTTTTGCCAGCACTATGGGGTTCTTTACATTGCGCACGCCTGCCACAGCTCCCGCTGCCAGGTCGCTGCCATTCATCAGGGCGGCGTCCATTTCGTTCAGCCCCTTTTTGGTAAATACTGCGCCACGCCCGGCATTGAACAGCGGGTTGTCTTCCAGAGAAGATATGGCTGCAACCACGGCATCCATTGCTGCGCCACCCTGGCTGAGCACGGCATAGCCTTTATCCAGCGCTGCCGTAAGTCCTTCCGTGTAAGCTTGTTCCTGCTCCTTGTTCATCAGCGCGGGAGTGATGTTACCTGCGCCTCCGTGTATCACTAATGTAAATGGCATTTCTATCTGTTATTCCCTTTTAATCAATTAACCTATTAACCTATTAACCGTTTACCCATTAACCATCCAAAAAAACTACTCCAGATAAACCGCCTCAATGCTTTTACCCTTTATCTCCACTTCAATATGCTCCTGTAGTGTGGTTGCAACCGAAAGACCTATGATGTCAGATGCAATAGGGAACGATTTATGTTCACGGTCTATAAGCACGGCCACCATTATTTTCTTCAGGTCGTATGCCAGCAACGCCGGCATGCAGTATGTAATGGTCTTCCCTGAATTAGCCACATCATCTACCAGCACCACTGCCTTGCCGGTCAGGTTCACATTGAAATCCAGTGCCTGGTTCAGCGGGCTCTTTTTATTGATGCTGATGGCTTTTACCTGCACCTTCAGCGGGCTTATCTTTTTCACCAGTGCGCCCAGTGCATCTGCCAGCGCCTTGCCTCCGTTCTCCACGCCTACAAAAATAATTTCGGTCTCTTCGCTGTTGCGCTCCCATATTTCATAGGCCATGCGGCGTAGTTTCAGCGCAATTCTTTCTTTATCAAGGATGAGTACACGTTTCTTTTTCATAAACATCAGTTAGAGCGTATGGCCACCACGGGGTCCAGTTTCGATGCCGACCTGGCCGGCAATATACCCGCCAAAACGCCGACGAATATAGAAACGAATACGCCAATCATAAAATTTTTAAGCGACAAGGCCACGTCCAGGTCAAAGCCGTAATGGGCTAGCAGCGTAAGCAGCACTACGATCAGGATGCCTGCGAGGCCGCCAATGAGGCAAAGCACAACGGCTTCCAGCAAAAACTCCAGCATCACGGAAGAACGGCGTGCGCCGATAGCTTTTTTAAGCCCGATGATTTTGGTGCGCTCTTTAACGGTAACAAACATGATGTTGGCAATGCCAAACGAGCCCACGAGCAGCGAGAGCACAGCGATGAACAGACCCACTACGTCAAACTGGTCAAACATGGTGTTCAGTAGCTTTGCCAGCCCGGTAAGCTGGTTTACCGCAAAGTCGTCCGATTGGTCGGGCTTTAACCTGTGCAGCCGCCTGATGAGTCCGCGTACTTCGTCTTTTACCTCCGTAGTGTTGGTTCCCGTGCGTGTTTTTACGATCAGACGCGGATTGTAGTCCAGCGAGCGAACATCCACCATCGTGGCCGCTGCATTATAGGGAAAGATAACTGAGTTGTCGAAGTCGAAGCCGGCCATATTCTTGCCTACCTTCTTCATCACACCGACGACAATAAAGTGGTGGCCCATCAGGCTTATGCTTTTGCCCAGCGGACTGACGCCGGTGGGGAACAGGCTGGTGTAAACTTCAGCTCCCAGAATGATGTTGAAGTTGCCGCCATCAAGTTCAGAGGTTGTCAGGTAGCGTCCATCTGTTATGTCCAGGCTCTGCACTTTATCAAAGCCGGTGTTTACCGCATAGGCTACAATATTACTCGCTTCTTCGCCGGAATACTTCGCCGTAAGGTTGTTCAGGTCCAGGCAAAGCGAGGCTGTGGCCAGGCTGCCGAGTTGTCCGTTAATGGCATTGGTTTCAGTAAGTGTCATGCTCGGCCTGCGCCAGTATTCCCACCATTTGAATTCGGCATCTTCTACATTGCCTGGCCATGGCCACCTGCCCACGTATATTACGTCGCTGCCCAGTGTTTCCACATTCTTCTGTATGGCGCTGCGGGCACTATCCAGCGCTGTGAATACAGCTATGATGGAAAATATGCCGATGGTAATACCCAGCAGAGAAAGGAAGGTGCGCAGTTTGTTCACCCGTAGCTCCTGCAGGGCCTGCACTATGCTGGTACCCAATATCTGCGCAATATTGTTCATCTATTGCGACAAATTTAGCAGTTAATATCTGTTTTATAGAATAAATTTGCCTTTCACAAAACCTCACTTTATTGCCGCCCGCCAACAAATTCCTCGCCCGGAATGAGTCTTTAGGATACAGGTTGTTTCGCAGGTTTCTGCTCATGCGTTTTGCCATCATTCTGGCGTTGAACATGCAGTCCACCATTCTCAGCTATTTTGCCTACCAGCTTTCATACGACCCCATAAAACAAAAAGGCGATGCCCTGGTGTTGGGTCTTATGGGGTTGTGGGAGGTGATACCGGCCATTGGCTTTTCCTTTATCTCAGGCCATTTTGTCGATCTTCATGAAAAGAAGAAAATGACGATGCTGTGCATACTCGGGTATCTGGTACTCAGCGGCTATTTTGTGTTCCTGGCCTGGCCGTCGTTGCAGCTATCGGTATCGCGGCATTCCATCATCTGGCTTATATATGCCGGTATCTTTGTCGGGGGCCTGTTGCGGGCATTCCTTAGTCCATCCACCTTTGCGCTCATGGGCCTGTTGCTTCCCCGCACCCACTATGCCAACGGCACCACCTGGAGCAGCGCCGCATGGCAATCTGGTTTTGTGGTGGGCCCACTGCTTGGCGGGATACTCATTGCGCATGGCGGATTCCGCAATAGCCTGCTGGTAACCGGCATACTGGAGGCGGTGTCTTTGCTGGCCATACTTACCATCCCAGCCCAGGCCATCATGAAGAAGGAAAAAGAACCCATTCTCAAAAGCCTGGGTGAGGGCATCCGCTTTGTGTTCAAAACGCAGTTGATACTTGCGGCCTTGTCGCTGGATATGTTTGCCGTGTTGTTTGGCGGCGCGGTGGCCTTGTTGCCCGTTTATGCCAATGAGATATTGAAGACCGGTGAAATTGGTTTCGGATGGATGAGGGCGGCACCGGGCATCGGGGCTATTTTGATGCTGGGCATTCTATCCATAACGCCGCTCAAAAAGGCGCCAGGCCCCAAACTTTTGGTGGCCATATCAGGTTTTGGTATCACCACTATCATTTTCGGTGTGTGCGGCAGCATAGCCAGCACCGCCAGCCTGGGCACATTCCTGGGCTGCAATATTTCCTGGGCGTTCATACTGGCCTTTTTCATGTTGCTTGCCGGCGGCATGTTCGACACCATCAGCGTTGTCATCCGCGGCACCATATTGCAGCTATTTACGCCAGATAGTATGCGGGGCAGGGTAGCGGCTGTAAATACGATGTTCATCAGCTCATCGAACGAGCTGGGTGCGATGGAAAGCGGCGTTACTGCCCGTTGGTGGGGAACAGTGCCGGCAGTGGTTGTAGGTGGTTTTATGACCCTGGTAGTGGTAGGCGTTACCTGGTTTGCCGCCCCTATGCTGCGCACGCTGAAGTTGGAGCCGCCGGATGACCATAAATAGCCCAACAGAACATATTTTTTTATTTTTTGGCTTTTGTTGGTTTTTATCTCAAACTTTTCCTTACCTTTGCAGTCCTAAAAAAAATTAATCATGGCACGTGTTTGTCAGGTAACAGGCAGGAAACCGGTTGTAGGTCATAAGGTATCTTTCTCTAACAAGAAAGCAAAACGCCGCTTTTTACCCAACTTGCAGACTAAGCGTTTCTACTTTGCTGAAGAAGACCGCTGGATCACCCTCAAGCTGACTACGGATGCTATCCGTACCATCAACAAGAATGGTCTGATCTCTGTATTAAAAGAACTCCGCGAAAAGGGAGTGACTATCTAAGTAATAATATTCAAACTATAGCGAAATGGCTAAAAAAGGAAACCGCGTTCAGGTAATAATGGAATGCACCGAGCACAAAAACAGCGGAATGCCCGGCACCAGCCGTTATATTACAACCAAGAATAAAAAGAACACTACAGAGCGCCTGGAGTTGAAGAAATACAACCCCATCATGAAGCGCGTAACTGTTCATAAAGAAATTAAGTAATCTTTTAAAATATTTAAGCGATGGCAAAAGCAGCGAAAACCGCGATCAAGAAAGACCCCAAGCTGGCAGCAGAAGCTAAGAACTATACCAAAGTGATCAAAGCCGTTCGCAGCCCTAAAACCGGTGCTTATACCTTTAAAGAAGGTATGATGCACAAGGATAAGGTAAAAGACTTCCTGGCTCAGACCAAGTAACTCAGCCCCTGTAATTCCCGGCCATAAACCCGGTACCAGGACTTATAAACATATTATCTGTTATCAAAGCCGCCTTTTGGGTGGCTTTTCTTTTGCATAGTAGCTGGCGTTCTTTCCCCGGTGTCACCTCGTTCATTTACCTGATCCGTAACTGACCTGCTGTATGCAGCGGGCAACGGAACAACATGCTCCGTGTGTGCCGGACCAGCAGTATTAACGGATGTTTCAAAGGATTACAATGCAACAATTTCCGCAAAACATCTCGGCCCCTTTAACAAAAAAATAGGTTAACTCATTACTGGCCAGTCTGAAATGCAAATTGTTTACGCTACCTTTAATTACTGCATTTGCCATGGAAGATATTTTTATACTTATTGCAGAAGATGACGCAGACGACCGGTTTTTGCTGACTGCGGCTTTTGAGGAGAATGGATTCCGGGATAAGTTGCAATTTGTCGAAAACGGTGTCGAACTGCTCGAATTTCTTCAGGAACAGGTGCGTACGGGCAACCCTGTACGAGTGCCGAATTTTATATTGCTGGACCTGAATATGCCTAAAAAAGACGGGCGGGAAGTGCTTCGGGAAATAAAACAAAACCCTGGTTACAAAAAGATACCCGTCATCATTTTCAGCACTACCAACAACGAACACGAGATGCGGCGTTGCTACGAGTTGGGAGCCAACTCATACATTACCAAACCCAATAGTTTTGAGAATTTGATAAAGACGGTTGCTGCATTGCGCAGTTATTGGGTCCTCACGTCCATGACTCCTCCTTAAGGCATGATTTTTATGCCCGGTATAAGTGCATGGCACGCCGGGATATTATTTTCTGAACGTTACCGACGGATTTTGCTTTTATGCTTTATATTGCTGCATAAATGCATAACCCTACAAACAAAGCTGTATGGCTCTGAACAGGAAGTTGCTCATTATAGATGACGAAGAGGATCTGTGTTTTTTGTTAAAAGATTATTTTACAAGGAAGAATTACGATGTTTATGTTTGTCATACCCTTGAGGATGGCGAACGTACCCTACTGGCCGTTGAGCCGTCTGTAGTATTTCTGGATAACAACCTTCCTGATGGCACAGGATGGACTGCCGCGCCACAGATCGCGCGTTCATTCCCGGCTACAGAGCTTGTTTTGCTAAGCGCGTTTCACCCGGAGATACCGGCGATGCCTGCAGGTGCACATTTTCATTTGATAGAAAAGCCGGTCAGCCTCTCTGAGCTGGATAGCAAGTTCTCGGAAATACTTTAATCCTGCTGCGGGAACGAAATCGTAAACCGTGTTCCTTTGCCCAATTCTGAATTGACCTCAATGGCAGCCCTGTGGGCCCGCAGGATATTTAACGTGAAAGTTAGCCCAAGCCCAACGCCATTTCTTTTTTGGGTAAAGTAGGGTTCAAAAAGGCGGGATATGTTTTCTTCACTGATACCACTTCCATTATCTGTAATAGTAAGGACCGGATTCCGGTTTTCATCGGTCACCAGCTCTATAGACAGTACGCCGGTACCCTCTTCCATCGCTTCTATTGCGTTGATCACAATATTCAATAATGCAAGTTTCAGCTTCTCCCGGTCGGCCATTATCTGCAGCATTTCGCTGGGGTAGCGCACCTGTAGTTTTATCTTTTTCAGTGTCAGCCTGTCAATCGATATTGCGATCACATCGTCCAGTACGTTCTGGAAAACATGCCTGTCAAGGGTGTGCTCCGTAGGCCGGGATGTATATAGCAATTCGCTGATCAGGTCGTTGATGCGTTTGCTGTTGCGGAGTATGATGTTCATATACAGGTTTGCTGCTTCGTCCTGTATCTCGTGCTGCATCTGCTCCACCGATAGTGTGATATTGTTAAGGGGATTGCGCACTTCGTGTGCGATCGTGCGCACAAGACGGCCTGCTGCCGCCAGTTTTTCTCCCTGAAGGTTGGCTTTTTCTATTTTTTTAAGGTTCGTGATGTCATGGATAATTCCCTGCAGGTTACCGTCAGTCTCCCGTTCGTCGTTGGTAATGGTAAGAATACAGGTCTTTTTGTCTCCATCTTTCGTATCCAGCAAAACTTCCCAGTCATTTATTTCCAGGGTCTGCTGCAGCATTTGCTGTAAGTACTTTTTGTGCTGGGCCTGGGTCACGAGGTCGGTTACATTCATTTGCAGCACTTCTTCTCTTGAATAGCCCAGCAGATGCTCTACCGCCTGGTTCACATCTACGAAATTGAGCTGCCTGTCGGTAACAAAAACTACGTCCTTCGACTTTTCGAAAATGCTGCGGTATTTCCTTTCATTGGTTTGCAGCGCCTGCAGGGTGGCCGCACGCTCCAGGGCATACCGGATACAGCGCTCCATTTTTTCAACGGTCAGATCGGTCTTTACCAGGTAGTCCACAGCGCCCAGCTCCATGGCCTGGAGATCGACAGAGTAATTGCCTTTGCCGGTAAGCAGCACTATTGGTTTATAGCTGTTATTTATTTTGGCTTCTTTCAAAAAATCAACGCCTGACTTTGCTCCAAGTCTGTAGTCAACAAAATACAGGTCGTGCCTGCCGGTCATCAATTCTTTCAGGCCTTCGTTATAGGTAGCACACCATTCAATTGTGTATTTATTGCCTGGAATGGAGTGTATGAACTCACTGGTGATGAAGTAATCATCTTCATCATCGTCCACGATCAGTATGCTTGCGTGCAGTTGAGGAACACTCATGATGCGGTTGCCGGGTTATGCTGGAATTTTGGAAGTATGAACACAAACCTGGCACCTTTTCCCGGCGATCCTTCAGCATATATCTGCCCGTTATGGTGCTCTGCTATTTTTTTACAGATAGCCAGTCCGATGCCGGAGCCGGGGTATTCTGATTTGCCGTGCAGGCGTTGAAATACATTGAAGATGCGCGTGGCGTATTCCTCTTCAAACCCGATACCATTGTCCGATATTTCCATGCGGTAATACTCACTTGCAGCAGGCAGCTTATAAGTTGCCAGATCGCTTTTATTCAGTGTTTCCCAGGTAATATTGATGACAGGGTCAACTCCGGGTCTCCGGAATTTTATGGCGTTGCCAATGATGTTGGTGAAGAGCTGTTTCATTTGCGATGGTATGGCCTCTATCACGGGTAGCGCAACGCTGTTGATCACAGTTTTTGTTTCTTCTATCACCAGTTCCAATTCTGTTTTTACCTGGCGAAGCACCACGTTCAGATATACCGTTTCAAACGGTTGTTGTGTTTTGGCGATCCTTGAAAAGTCAAGGAGATCATTGATCAGCAGGCGCATATTTTCAGCAGCCGCCGTCATGCGGGACAGGTACATGGCACCCTCGCCGGAAAGCGCATCCCGGTATTTTTCCATCAGCCTGCTGCCGAACGTAGTTATCTTGCGCAGTGGTTCCTGCATGTCGTGGCTGGCCACGTAGGCAAATTCCTCCAGTTCGCGGTTGGAATGGTACAGCTCGTCAACTTTCTGTTTCAGATCTGTTTCAATGGCGCGCTGTCGGGTAATGTCGCGTACGCTGCCCACAAGTTTCGCTGCCTTCCCATCTGCGCCGGTTACTATCCGTCCCAGTGAATGGACGGTCTTGATATTATTTTTTGCCGTTATTATGCGGAATTCTGCGTCAATATCCCTGCATTCGCCAATGCTATTGAGAAAGATAGTTTTCATCCGCTCGGTATCCTCGGGATGAATGAACGATCTGGCAAATTCGTTGTTGATCTCCTGCCGCGATGCGTCCACCTCATAAATTCCGTAAATGCCTGCCGACCAGAAGACTTTGTCCACATCAATGATCCACTCGAACGTGCCAAAGTCCTCACTGTCAAATTGTTCGAGAAACAGCTCCTTGGTCTCAAAAGTGGAAAAGGGCATACCCCACCGGGATAGGTCCGGGTGCATGAGAATGTAGTATAAACGATCCGTGGCGGGAGCCTCCGGCGATTCTACTTCCGACAGGTAGAGATAGTATGGGGAAATATGCCCATCCTTTCGCTTCAGCTTATAGATCACATAGTGCGCCGATGCATCGTAATTGTTCACGACACTGTGCATCTGGTGTTCGAGCCGGCTGAGTTGATAGCCGTCCAGGAGGTCATTAAACAATAGCCCGTTATCTGCATCCTGCTGGCTGTAGCCCAGGTAATGGGTAAATGTTTTGTTGACAAATATCAACCCGAGATCGCGTTTTCGCACAATGGCCGTGAGCCCCGGGCTGGAGCCAGCGATAAGCCGGTAATATTCGGTTTTGTTAAGCAATAAATTTTCTGTCATGAACAGCACCTCCTTTATCCGCTATAGCAGCGGCTATTCGTTTTAGTCCAGGTTAAACTCTTTAAACTGTTTCATTTTGTTATACAGCGTTTTCCGGTCAACGTTCAGAAGTTTTGCAGCTTTGCTCTTATTAAAATTCACTTGTTTAAGCGCATCGAGTATGACTTCATATTCCGCATCAAGGTTAGCCGACTTCAGTTTGTTTTCGTAAGAAGCAGGACCTTCGGCCGTTACCTGCCTGGCGGTGCCAGCAGGCGAGTCGAACTGCAACTTGCTGAAATTGCTGATCTCGAATGGCAGGGATTGTGCCTCTATCAGCTCTCCGTCAGTGAGCAGTGTGGCGCGCTTGACCACATTTTTCAATTCACGTAAGTTGCCATACCACACATAGTTATTGAATATCGCTGTGACTTCTTTAGAAAATCCTTTTACATGCTTATCCAGTTCTTCATTGGTGAGCCGCAGGAAGTGGTGCGCATACAGCATAATGTCCTGCTTGCGTGCCCGCAGCGATGGTACCTCGATCGTAAATTCATTGAACCTGTGATACAGATCCTCGCGAAACTTGCCAGAGCGTGCGGCATCCCACAGTCTTTCATTACTTGCCACAACTATGCGCACATCAATTTCAATGTCCTTAATGCCTCCCAGCCTGCGTATCTTTCGTTCCTGTACCACCCTTAGCAATGACACCTGTATGTCGTAAGACAAATTACCGATCTCGTCCAGGAAGATAGTACCGCCGTTAGCCAATTCGAGGCTGCCGGTCTTCTGATTAAGTGCACCGGTAAAGGCCCCCTTTTCGTGCCCGAACAATTCACTGCCGGCCAGCTCTTTTGATAGTGCTCCGCAATCGATAGCTACAAAAGGTTTGCCGGCGCGCTTACTCTTCATGTGTATCTGTTGTGCTATTGCCTCCTTACCGCTTCCACTTTCGCCATAGATAATGACACTGTAATTTGTTGGCGCAACCAGCTCTATCTGCTTTACAATAACAGCAAATTCAGGGCTCTCACCCATCACGTAGCGCTCATTGCCTGCATTTTTTGGTTTGGGCGCTGATGGCTTTGACGTAGCCGATCCGTTATAGCCAGTACGCGCTGCAGGCTCGGATGTCTGATCTTTGCTTAGTGCTTTCTTTATGGTCAAAAGGATCTCATCCGGAAAAAGGGGTTTGGTGACATAATCATATGCACCCAGTTTCATCACTTCCACCGCATCCTTCACATCGCTATAGCCGGTTATTATGATGACGGCAGCGTCCGGATGTACATTTTTTATCTTGCCAAGCAGCTCTGTGCCTGTCATATCATCAAGCCGGAAATCGCATAGCACAAGGGCCGGCTGATTTTTCTTCATCCATTCCAATGCTTCCTTGCCACTATTGACGCAAGACACATCATAATTATTACGGGCAAGGAATCTGCTCAATAGCAGGCACATATCCTTGTCGTCGTCAATTACTAATATTTTATGCATATTTAAACGATGAAGTGGGTTGTATCAGTAAAAATAAGAAAATTTAGCTTGTCGATTTTGTTATCAGCCTTGCCTTTTACGCCCAGACGGCGCGGATCTGTGCAATAGGTATTTTCATTTGTTCCCTGTATTTTGCTATTGTTCTGCGGGCAATGTTATAGCCATTGGACGACAGAATGTTCACCAGTTGCTGATCGGTAAAAGGATGCTTTTTGTCCTCCGTCCTTATCGCTTCTTCGATCACGGAACGGATCACTTTATTGCTGATCACTTCCCCTTTCTTGTCGGCTATTCCTTCACTGAACAGTTGCTTCAGATAGATAATTCCGAAGTGGGTTTCGGCATATTTGTTGCTGGTAATGCGGGAGATCGTGGAAATATCGTATCCTGATACTTCTGCAACATTGCGCAGCACCATGGGCTTCAGCAGACGCAGGTCGCCATGTATGAAGAAGTCCTTCTGGAATGTCACGATGTGTTTCATGATCCGGAGCATGGTATCTTCCCGTTGCCTTACTGCATTCACAAACCATTCTGCGGCGCTCAGTTTGCTCTTTATATATTGGCATGCACCCCGGTCTTTATTGCTTACCTGGCCAGCCAGTTGATCGTGCAGCGCCTGGTTGATGAAGAGGGTTCCTGTACGGCTCGAATACAGGTTTACCTGGATGTCATCTCCGTAATTGGTGATGATGAAGTCGGGGATAATGGTGTTCTTGTGATCCATGCCCGCGGTTTCGACGACAGGTGTGAACTTTAGCCCTCCAATGATCCCTAAGATACTTTTGAGGTCTGCTTCATTTATTTTCAAAGAGTGGCAGATCTTCTCGAATTGCCTGTGCATCAGGTCGTTGTAGTGTCGTTCAAGCATTGCAATAGCCGTTCTTACCAGCGGCTTATCTGACTCCAGGGCATATAATTGTGCAAGCAGGCATTCCTGGATATTGCCGGAACCTATACCGATCGGTTCCAGCGACTTAACGATATTCTGGGCGCGCCTGATGTCGGCTTCATCCACTATCCGCTGCATTCTGAACGACATATCTTCCACAATTGCCTCAATAGGCGTATCCAGGAACCCATTGCCGTTGAGTGCATGAATAAGGTATTCAGAATTTGCCCTGTCCTTATCATCTATATACAATAACTGAAGCTGTTTTATTGCGTCTTCTTTGAATGTTGAACTGCCTGTGATAGGCATGTTTGGCGCCACGGCAGTATCAAAATAATTCTGATATTCGAACTTATAATCCGGAACATCCGAGCTATTCATCTCATCCCAGTCGTGGAAATCCTGGGCAGTATCTTTTGATGGTTTAATTTCTGTTTCGTCTTTTTTTTCAGTGGCCTCAATGAAAGGATTCTCCTCCAGTTCATTCTTGATCCGCTGCTCCAACTCAAGGGAATTCAGAAAGTAGAGATTCAGCAATTGGATCTGCTGGGGCAAAATTTTCAACTGTTGCTGTTGCTTTTGTTGCTGCGCTATCATAGGTTGTTCGTTTTGCTATTTATGTGTAATGCAACCTTGACACCATTTTTTTGATTTTTTTGAATAAAACTCAATAAATTTATAAATCGTTGAAACCTCTGTTTTAAGAAATGTCTTTTTATTAAAATGGATAATTCATTCAAAAACTGTGTGATGAAGCCCATAAAACGGTGAGGAAATTGTTCTACAAAAGTGTGTAGTTTTGAATAAGACATGAGAAAAAGGCTGCTGCTCATAACCATAACGTTCAGTATTTCATTCCTGCTTATGGGTGTGCTGTCGCTTTTTTCGGTGGACCGCCTGAACAATTACATCAAGTATTCCGACCTGATGGATCATTCCGGTTTCGTGATAGACAAAATATACGATGCCGAGAAGAGCATACGCGACATAGACCGTGGCGAACGCGGTTATATGCTGACAAAAGACACGATGTACCTGCGCTTTATGAACAATGCCGTTGATAGCCTCCATGGTTATCTGAGTGTATTGAAAGCGCTGACCAAAGACAATGATTCGGTTCAGCAAAGTATAACCAACCTTAATGCAAGCGTGGCTTTCCGGATCGGGGCGCTCAGGAACAATATCGCTTATGTTGATTCATCGCAAAGTTCAGTTCCGTCCAAATTCTATTATGATAGCCGGCAACTGATGCTGGATTGTTCAAAGATCCTGCATACGATGCATGCTTCCGAAAGCCTGCTCAAGGAATCGAGGTATCGTGACGAACTGTTCTACGAAGAGCTGACGACCAAGTCGATACGATGGCTGCTGGGCATTTTTTGCCTGGTCACACTGTTCCTGTTCATCATACTTGTGAAGGAATTCCGGGATAGAATGCGCTACCAGGAAGAGCTGCAGACCAAGGTCATTGACCTCAAACGGTCGCACGCGGAGCTGCAGGAGATCGCATACGTTACATCGCACGACCTGCAGGAACCACTAAGAAAAATACAGGTGTTCAGCAATATGCTACTGTACCTGGGCCCTGACGATGCCGGCGAAAAGCAAAGAGCGAACCTGGAACGCATCAATAATTCAGCGCAACGCATGCAGTCGCTTATCAAAGACCTGATGAGTGTGACGACGCTGACCAAAACGGATGAACAAAAGAAGCTGACCGACCTCAACAGAATGCTTCAGTTCATCCTTATCAACATTGATGACAGGATAAAGGCCAGGGAGGCTTTTGTTGAGATCAAGCTTTTGCCGGCGCTACATGTATATGAGCAGCAAATAAAGATACTTTTCGGGGAGCTGGTGGAGAACGCACTGAAATTCAGCAAGGCAGGTGTAAAGCCAAGTATCACCATCTCGCACGATATTGTCTTTGGCACGGAGCTTAATGAGATCAATGTTAACCTTCAGCACAAAAAGTTTCACCGCATAACGGTAGCCGATAATGGAATAGGTTTCGACAACCAGTTCATTTCAAAAATGTTCGGCATATTCCAGCGCCTGCACCAGGAGGAGGACGGTTACGAGGGTAAAGGCATAGGATTAGCCATATGCCTGCGCGTAATGGCCAACCACGAAGGCTACATTATTGCCGATGGACAGCCAGGTGCAGGTGCGAAGTTCAAAATGTATTTCCCTGTTGAAGGGGGGTAGACCTATTTACCTGTCGTAAGCTCTTCCCAGAATTCTGCGCCCCTGCGCGTATGAGGGATGACGATGGTACCGCCTACGATGTTAGCCACTGCGAATATTTCATACATCTCTTCGGTGCTGATACCTTGCTCATGACACTTTTCGAGGTGATATTTTATGCAGTCGTCGCAGCGGAGCACCATACTGGCTACAAGTCCCAGCATTTCCTTGGTGCGGGTGGGCAAAGCGCCTTCAGCATAGGTGTTGGTGTCGAGGTTGAATAACCGGTTGATGACCTTGTTCTGCTTGCCCAGGATGATCTCGTTCATCCTGGCCCTGTAGTCGTTGAATTCTTTTACCTGGCTCATGAGGGTGGTTTGAAGCAGCAAAAGTAAGGATTCGTTTCACAATCGGTCACATGACTCCGCGAAACAGAAATGCAAAGTGTTCCACAAGTGTAAATTCATTTTTCAGGTAAAACCCGAATGCCGGCGCGTGCTTGTTGGTCATCAGCGTCAGCATGTCTATTTCATGCAGCAGGCAGTATTCATGCACCTTAGCCAGCAAAGCTTTGCCGTACCCTTTGCCCTGCTGGCCAGGCACAACGAACAATTCATCTATTGCCAGCTGGTCTCCGGTCCACCAGGTTCGCCGGTGGCAAAGTATTGCGCCCATGGCGCGATTTTCATCTTCAATAACAAACCCAATGAAGCCGGAAGCCGCAAAGTATTCGCCGAGATATTTTTTTGATTCGCTTTCCTGCCATCCGTAGTTCCATGGCTTCTCAGCGTAGGCGCTTCTGAAAATTTCTGCTATGGTATCGAGGTCGCCTGTTTCAAGAGTTCTGATATGCATTGTTGCTGCTGTTAATACTGTCAAGTGCCTGCTGCAGGCTGTTGCCGAATGAGGCAACGTTGGGTGATTCAAACATTGTTTTATGGTCGCCGGGTACATCGTGAACGGTGACGCCATCATGTGCATAGCGACGCCATCCGAGGAATTTGAAGTCATCTACATAGTACAATCTTTGGGATGCCTTGAATAAATGCACTTTCCCATTGAATTCGGTCAACCTGTAATTGCGGAATGCTTTCAGATGTTGCTCGTCAATTTTCTTAATTACTTCATTGCCTCCTGTCTGCTGCGACACCATATCCGCTTTCAAACCGAGGCGCCGGCCCAGAAAGTCGCTTTGATAGCGGAGCGTAGCTAACGGATGAGCAATAAGGGAACGGGTGACAAAGAGCAGTTTTGGCGCCTGTCTTGCGATCTTGACCGGCAGTTTCCGGTACCAGCTCTGCGAATTACTGATGTTGCCTGCGTTTGTATCAAAAATCCCGAGGAAAGGCACTTTTTTTCCGGCCTGCTCTAATAGCCGTTTCATTTCTATAGCTACAAATCCACCAAAAGAATAGCCGGCAAGTGCATAAGGTCCCGACGGGTCATGACGCACTATTTCGCTTACATAATACCGGGCTATTTCGTCCATATTGTCAAAGGAGCGGCCTGTGCCATCCATGCCCAGGGGCTGAATCGCATATACGGGCTGGCTGGGCGAAAGACTGGCAGCGAGCTGTGAAAAATTCAGAAAATTGAAACCGTCGCCATGAACAATGTACAGGGGGATCTTGTCTGTTCCCTTTCTTAATTCCACAAGCGATTTGAATGCTACAGACTTATCTGCATTCGACTGTGACAGATAGCTGGCATACTGCCTGATGGTAGGATACTTGAAAAGTGTGTTGATGGATAGTTTCCGCCCGAATTGTTTTCCAGTTTCTCCAAGCAATTGCATTGCCAGCAGCGACTGGCCTCCAAGATCAAAGAAATTGTCATCGATACTGATCTTATCTACCTGCAAAACTTTTTGCCATACCGGGGCAAGTATTTTTTCTTGCTCCGTACCCGGCGCATGGTATTCCCTGCTGTTAACTTCTTCGTCGGGTTCAGGTAATGCATTACGGTCTATCTTATTGTTTCCGTTAAGAGGCAATGCATCCAAAAATTTCCAGTGAACCGGCACCATGTAGTCGGGTAGATGCTGTCTCAGATGTGCCGAAAGGTCCTCTGCATTGAGGGCCCCCTGGCCTACCACATAGCCTGCAAGAAATTTTACTCCGTACTTTTCTTTAGCTGCCACTACCACTTGCCTGACCATCGGGTGCTGCAATGCTACCGTCTCAATTTCGCTGAGTTCCACCCTAAATCCTCGTATTTTCACTTGCGTGTCGCTCCGGCCCAGAAATTCAATATTGCCATCGGGCATCAGGCGGCCAAGGTCGCCTGTTTTGTACATGCGGGCTCCGGGCTCCTGTGCAAATGGATCTGCGAAAAATGCCGCTGCGGTCTTTTCCGCATCATTTGCATAGCCTGTTGCAACGCCAACGCCGCCGATATAGAGTTCTCCGATTTGTCCGTGACTTACCGGCTGTTGAGCTGCATCAAGTGTATAGAAGTAATTATTGGCTATTGGTTTACCGTACGGAATACTTTTCCATGATGACTGAATCTCCCCGATCACGAAAAAGTTAGACCATACAGTGGCTTCAGTTGCACCACCCAGGCTGATGACGACAGCATTAGGAAAGAACTTCCTTATCCTGTCCGGAAGGTTCATGGGTATCCAGTCTCCGCTAAGAAAAACCGTTCTGAGTTCGTACTGCCGGTAAGTGTGTTCATTCTCTTCCAGGTAGCGGACAAGGAAATCGAGCGTGGTGGGCACAGAATCCCAGAAGGTGATTCGTTGATGAAGCATGATCTCGGCCAATCGTGCCACATTGCGTATCTCCTCTTCATCAGCTATCACGATCGTTGCCCCGGCAGCCAGTGTGCCAAAAATGTCATAAACAGACAGGTCGAAACACATGGATGTGATAAACAATAACCTGTCTTGTCCCGATATTTGAAAAGTCTTATTTACCCATTGTATCAGATTCACTACTGCGTGATGAGGGATCATGACGCCTTTGGGTTTGCCGGTAGAACCCGAAGTAAATATGGTATAGGCCAATGCCGAACTATCGATATCAGGGCGTTGGTAGTTGTGGGCAGCATTGCTGGCTAACAGGTCACCTATCCGTAATGACTTAACTTCAAAATCGGGCAAATTCACAGACGCTCCCGCCAGCACCAGCATTGCCCCCGATTGCTTCAGGATATATGCCTGTCTTTCCGGTGGATAATCCGGGTCTATGGGCACATATGCCGCGCCAGACAGCAGTATTCCCAGCATCCCGATGATCATCTCTTCTGTACGCGCGGTCAGCAGGGCGATGCATGAAGACGGTCTGTGCCCCAGGTGGGTGGCTATCAGCCGGGCTTGCGAAAATAATTCCTTATAAGATATATTTTTATTATGCGACCAGATCGCAGGTGCGTCCGCGTCCGAAGCCTGCTGCTCCAGCAAGTCGGTGATCAGTATTTCGCTGGAATATGGTGTTTTGGTATCATTGAGACCGGAGAAGAGATCTTCTGGATATGTTGACATTGCTTAAGCGTTCCGATGTGGAGCGTAAAGTTAAAATGTTTATACAATTGTTAATCAGTATTATAAAAAATTATTAATTTATATATATTGAACAAAATGACGGGGCGTTGTTGCGTTCTTTAAGTTCTTGCTCATTCAACGTAAATTCGCAGCCTGAATCTAAATAAACATGCAGGAACAACAGAATATTGAGCAACAGTTGAATATTGAGCTTTCGGAAGAGACCGCAGATGGCACGTACGCCAACCTGGCAATTATTACCCATTCATTTGCCGAATTTGTGATAGACTTTGTGAATGTAATGCCCAATGTACCGAAGGCAAAGGTAAAGTCGCGTGTAATAATGACCCCGCAGCATGCAAAAAGGCTGATGAAGGCGCTGATAGATAATGTGAAGCGTTTTGAAGCGCAGCACGGTACCATAAAGGACCAGGAGGCGACCGCTATGCCATTTAACTTCGGTACGCCGCCGGCACAGGCATAAAATACATCGCTTTTTGCGGAATAACGGACTCCGGTTGCAGATAAACAGGTAATAAAAAGCCCCTTCAGGGGTTTGAGATCTATGAATGATAAAATACTAATACTCGATTTCGGGTCGCAATACACACAGCTTATTGCCCGCAGCATCAGGGAACTGAACGTGTATTGCGAGATACAGCCTTGCACGAAGCCCGTAGACTTTGGCGATACATCCATAAAGGGCGTCATTCTTTCCGGCAGCCCTTTTTCGGTGAATGATCCGAAGGCGCCTAAACCGGATGTTGCTGGTATAGCTGCTTATGTGCCGGTGCTCGGCGTTTGCTACGGTGCGCAGCTTATCGCCCAGCAGTCGGGTGGCGAAGTCGGAAAATCTACGCACAGGGAATATGGTCGTGCTCATTTGCAGCAGGTTATGCACCAGCCCTTGATGTCAACCATCAGCGACGGCTCGCAGGTGTGGATGAGTCACAGTGATACGATCAAAAAACTGGCGGACGGATTTGAAGTGATAGCGACAACAGAAAGCATACCGGTTGCCGCATTCAAAGCGCCGGATGGCTACTCTAAAAATGTTGTTTACGGTATTCAGTTCCATCCGGAGGTGACACACAGTACAGACGGGCGTCAATTGCTTAAGAATTTTGTGGTGGATGTTTGCGGTTGCCTGCAGAACTGGACGCCGGCAGCATTCATTTCAGAGACGGTGGCGCACATCAAGGCTGTAGCAGGCGGGAAAAAAGTAGTGATGGCACTGAGTGGTGGCGTGGACTCCACGGTTGCTGCAATGCTCATTAACGAAGCTGTGGGCAAGGACCTTTACTGCATATTTGTGGACAATGGTCTTTTGCGCAAAGATGAATTCACACAGGTACTTGATGGTTACAAGCACCTGGGCCTGAACGTTAAGGGAGTGGACGCTCATGAGCGGTTCTATACCGAACTGGCGGGCGTGTCGGACCCGGAGCAAAAGCGTAAGATCATTGGCCGGTTGTTCATTGATGTGTTTCATGAAGAGGCGATCCGCCTAAAAGATGTTTCCTTCCTGGGGCAGGGTACCATATACCCTGATGTCATAGAGTCGCTTTCCGTACATGGCCCATCGGCAACCATCAAATCGCATCACAACGTGGGTGGTTTGCCGGAGAAAATGCATCTGTCGCTCATAGAGCCGCTGCGCTCATTGTTCAAAGATGAAGTGCGCAGGGTAGGGCGTCAACTGGGTCTTGACGATATATTTATTTCGCGGCATCCATTCCCGGGTCCCGGCCTCGGTATAAGGATACTTGGTGCTATTGAGGAATCGAAGGTGAAAATGCTGCAGGAAGCTGATGCTATTTATGTTCAGCACCTGAGAGATAGCGGCTGGTATCATAAAATATGGCAGGCGGGCGCCATTTTGCTGCCGGTGCAAAGCGTAGGCGTGATGGGGGATGAACGCACCTATGAATTTACATGTGCATTGCGTGCAGTTACCTCGGTTGATGGCATGACCGCTGATTGGGTGCATTTGCCTTACGATCTGCTTGCCAAAATATCCAACGATATCATTAACCGCGTCCGCGGTATTAACAGGGTGGTTTACGATATCAGTTCCAAACCACCTGCAACTATAGAATGGGAATAGATCGGGCAAATATCATGACAGGACGCAGACTGCTTACTGTGGTGCTGCTGGCCGTTTTTTCAATGGCTGCGCTTCCGCATGCAGATGCCCAGTTTTTCAAGCGGCTGTTCAAGGGCAAAAAGCATCACAGCCAGGCTGCATCCGACAGCACTGCTTCGGCCGGGAATGATCCGCGAACCGCGTCCGTTTCCGACTCAACAGCAACGCATAAGGAGACCAGAAAGGAAAGGAAAGAACGGCTAAAGAAAGAGCGGAAAGAGAAAAAGGAGAAGGAGAAGGCGGAGAAGAAGGCCCGGAAGAAAAACAAGAAAAAGGGTAAAAAAGCGGATGTACAGGCGCCAACTCAGAAAATTGTGCGGCAATGGGCGGATATAGAATTCCCTGCATCGCAGCGTAAGAAGCACTACAGGGTTGATGTGCTGGCGCCTTTGTATCTTGATGAGCTGGTGCGTAACGGATATGTGGTAAAAGACATACCCGAAAAGGCGGTTGCCGGGCTCAACTTCTATAAAGGTGTGCAGATAGCCGTTGATACGCTGAAGCAGGCTGGTTTTGATGTGGATATCTATGTGCACGATGTGGCATCTTTGCTGGAATCCACGGACATGCTGGTTTCAAAAAAGATGCTGGATTCAGCAGATCTGATCATTGGCGCCGTGCCGCCCAGAGATGTGACCACACTGGCTACTTATGCCAGGAACCGGAAAGTGAATTTCGTTTCGGCACTAACTGATGCTGATGGAGGCGTGAAGGACAATCAGTTCCTGACCATATTGCAGCCGTCGCTCAAAGATAACTGTGCTGCGATCGCTGGCCATATCGAGGGCGTGGCAAAGGCGGGCAAGCCTGTACTGCTGTTCCGGACCGCAGTAACCGGCGATAACAATGCGGCTAAGTTTTTCCTGTCACCAGATCATGTTTCTCTTTACAGGCCATTGTCATGCAATATCATTCCGCATAAGGAAGAGCTGGCTAAGCTGATCGATAGCGGGAAGGACAATATTATCGTTATGCCGGTTGCGGATGTTGCCTATGCGGATACGCTTTTGCACCTGCTGGGCCGTTATTTCCCTTCAGCGCGTTTCCAGGTCTATGGTATGCCGTCCTGGAGTACGATGAAGGATATTTACAAATCAGCCGTATTTAAAAACATCAGTGTCAACATCCCTACCGCATTCAATTTTAATATGGTATTGGGTAGCTTTCTTGCCCGCTCTTATGAGAAAACGTATGGTGAACAGCCGGATGAAAACGCTTACAGGGGGTATGAGGCAACCTTCTGGTATGTGAACATGCTGAAACGGCATGGCACCATATTCAACAGGCAATATGATGACGTGGACACCGCGCCATTTACCAAATTCGAAATAAAGCCCGAATGGGATGAACAGGGGGCTTTGCTTTATGAGCAGAATACAAAAATTTTTCTCACTACTTACGATGGCTATTATCATGCCGGAACGCATGATTAGCCTATATTTCAATTAATTTTACAACGGATTTTTACTATGACTATTCATCGCGAAGGATATAAGTACATTGTTATTGCCACCGTATTGTGGCTGGGTCTGGGCTATATTGCCGGCCATTTTATTCCATGGATGTGGGTATCGGGTGGCATCACCTTTATCTTATTCCTGCTGTGGTTTTGGGTAGTGGCATTTTTCAGGTTGCCTTACCGCAATATGATGCACGGAGAAGATAAGATCATTTGCCCTGCAGATGGTAAAGTGGTGGTGATCGAAGAAACATTCGAGCCTGAATATTTCAAAGACCGCCGCCTGCAGGTCTCTATTTTCATGTCGCCCATAAATGTGCATGTTAACCGTAACCCGGTTAGCGGCGTTATCAAGTATATGAAATATCATCCGGGAAAGTACCTGGTTGCCTGGCATCCGAAATCATCTACTGAGAACGAGCGTACGACGATAGTGATCGGCAACGACAATGGCGACTTGCTGATGAGGCAGATAGCCGGTGCGCTTGCCCGCCGCATTTGTTTTTATGTGAATGAGGGAGATGCTGTAAAGCAGAACGATGAGTTCGGATTCATTCGTTTTGGCTCAAGGGTAGACGTGTTTCTGCCTGTTGGCACCCAGGTTGATGTAAAGATCGGTGACGTAGTGAAAGGTGGCGTTACGCAATTGGCACACATATAAACAGCGGTAGGAAATATTTGCGGGACCGGCTCTGAGAGCTGGTCCCGCTTTTTTTACTCAAGTGTGAACCTTACAGGTAAGGAATAAAGCACTTTCAGATTCACGTTGTTCTGCCTGCCTGGTTTCCAGCGCTGCCTGCCTGGTTTCCAGCGCGGCATTTCACTCACTACCCGGGCAGCCTCCTGGTCGCAGCCGCCGCCAATGCCCCGCATCACTTTCACATCGCTTACGGCGCCATCCTCGTTCACCACAAACTGTACGATAACCTGGCCCTGAATATTCGCCTCTCTCGCCTGGTCGGGGTACCGCAGATGCTCTGAGAGGTAGCGCTGCATGTCGCCGGAGAACTTAGGCATGCATTCCACCCAGGTTGGTGGTGCTGAGGGTTTTCCTGTTCCGGCTATCACAACCGGGCCTCCTTTGCCGCCTGAACTTGTGGGGCCACCAAGGGAATCAGTCGTCATGCTGCCGGGAACTGCATCTCCGATCTTCTTTATTTCTGTCGGCAGTTCATCTGGTTTCACCGGCTCGTCTGTGATCTTGAAGACCGTGAGTCTGGCAGTGTTTGCTGCGGGATGTTCAATAATTGGCTTGGGTGGTGGTGGGGTTGGGGGCATTGGTGGCGGAGTAATGTCGGTCACGTGGTTAACGTAGACCGGAACGGGTCCATCAACCTTTTTCCGGCTGCCAAGTGCAAAGGAAAATGAGATAAGCGCTCCCAGGCCCAGCATCACAAACATGCCTGCCTTTCGTGCCCTGCGTGAATAATGTTTGCGAAGCTCATAGCCGCCGTAGGCTTTATTGCGCTGGTTGAAGATGATGTCCAGGTAGTCGTTCTGTAAGATTTTTTTAGGGTCCATAACATCGGGTTTTAATAATTAGATGCGCAACACCTGATTATTCCATAAACCTTTGTGAAAATTATTTTACCGCTGCCGCTGCTTCGTCCGGTGTGATGTCTGCTATCACGTAGTACGGAATGCTCAGTATGGCCATTTCATCAAGCACAGTTACCATGTCGCTGTAAACGCTGTGCTGCTCCGGCTTTATGATCACGTGGAGTTGGTGTGCCTGTGCTGAATAGCTGGCAGGTAACGCTGCAGCATCTTTCTGTTTTTGCAGCAATACGCTGCGCACATCTTTGAAAGTTGTGGCCTTCATTGTCGGTGGAATGGTGCTGCCGCCATAGTAGGCGATCCGGTGCCCGGCTACGGGAATGAGGGTGATGGTGGATTCTTCTGTGTATGCCATCGGCGGTTCCGGATGCTCGTTCGTTGGCATTTTTATGTCCATCACCTTATGCTGCGCCAGCGTGGTGGTGAACATGAAGAACGTGATGAGGAGAAAGCCGAGATCTACCATTGGGGTGAGATCTATCCGTGGCGGCTGTTTGCTTTTCCGGCCGGATTTACCGGCTACTATGAGATCTGCCATAGTGTTCTGTTTTTTATACAGACACTATGGCAGCAAATTTTCCATAAACAGGCTATCCCTTATTTTTTGAGAGCAGTATCCTTCTCCCTTTTTTCCAGCATATTGATGATCTGCGGAATGGTTACATGATCGAGCCGCTTGCCCCGAATGATCTTTTTGTCATCCAGCAGGTACATCGTTGGCGTGCTAAACACATCATAGTTCACAACTCGGTTACTGGTCAATTGCGGATCCCAGGTATTGATCCACTTTTTGTCGTACTTATATTTCACCAGGAAATCGGTGATCACTTTTTGTTCGCCTTCTGTGGCTATCATGTACACCTTCACACCTTTTTGTTTCAGCACAGCTTCATAAACCGAATCCAGCAACGGCAGTTCGTGCTGGCAGTGTCCGCACGTAGGTGAGTAAAATACAATGAGCGTGTACGGCGCTTTTATTGCCTGCATGCTGCGCATTTCACCGGTGAACACATCGGGCTGGTTGAGTTCCGGTGCTACATTGCCTATCATATTCGGCGCCATTTTTCGTGCCCGCTCAATATACTTCTGCAGCTCATCGTTTGCCAGCCAGAAGGCTTCCCCCTTCATGTAATGGTTCTCCACCAGGTACACGAACACATCGCTCAGTCCCATTATTTTGCTGTTCTCTACGTAACGCGTCAGCCACCAGAGCGTGTAGTGAAATACATCTTTCGTGCCTGCGCATTTTTTCAGCAGGTCCTCGCATTCTTTGGTCACACTGTCGGTGCTCTGGATCACCAGTTTGCTCATGTATTCATCGAGCATGCCATCATACAGAGGTGTGTAGATCAGCCGGTCGTCGCGAAAGTTGAAATTATCCCAATAGTGGTCTTTATAATAGTGGTAGGTATAGAGCGTGTCTCTAGTGATGCCATCGCCAAGATAGTGGACGCCCTCAGGTATCTCTGGTTTTTCCATTGCTTTCAGAATTGAACCAGCCAGCGTTCCCGGATTTTCTGCGATCACTTTTTTGCGGTATGCGGCAAAGTCGTCGGCCTGTTTTTTCCCCTCTTTCCTTATTTTATCGGTGTCCGTTGCCGACGTTGCTTTTTCCATACGCTTCACCAGTTCCTGCTGTGCTTTTCCGAACTCACGAGCGCGTGCCTGGTAATCGGTAAAAAGGTCATTTTCATGTGAGTCTGGTATCCTGATACCATCGGGCAGTTTGCTGCACCATGCAGTGATGGAGAGATCATCTCCCCGGCTCATCAGAAATTCGAAGGTGGTGCGCATGTCCGACAATATCATCATGTAGCTGCCGCCCACAAAATTGGAGTCGTTGCTGCTAAACTCAGCCACGCCGTTTTTAAACCGGACCGAGTCTGCCTTGTATAACGTCTTGCCGTAGTAGTGGGCAAGAAATACCATAGAATCCTTCACATCGGGTATGTGCAGGCGTATGTGAAACGCCGAAGCCTTTTTGGGGGCGATATTGTTTTTGGCGAATGCAGGCGCAAATGGCAGTAACAGCAGTGCACAAACATAGATGTACCTCATGAGATCAGTTTTTTGACAATGGAATATTATGCCGGCGTTCCCGGCTAACTATAGTTGTTGACAGCGCGAAGAGAATTTATTCCAGCACCCAGTTGCCGGATTTGTTGTCGAACCGGAGATTTCGTTCTTTGTTCTGGTTGTCGCAATCGTTATGAAACACGCCGGCAAGAATGTCTCCTTTCTTCTCCCCGCTGATGTAATTGAACAGGTCTTGTGCGGTTGACGGCGTGGATCTGGCATCCAGTACAATGGCTTCTCCTGTAGCGATGCTGGTGATGGTGATCTGCTCTGTGGTGAGGGAGCAATTCTGTGCGATCTTGTCATGAGATTTATAGGCGACCGAAGCGGGTTGTTGCGGTTCCAGTATGCTGCATGAAGATATTTCGGCAGGCTTGTTGTCGGGGCACTGCATGGTCTGGTTGATGCATATCTCTATAGGGCATGGGGTGCTGTTGCAGATCATCTGCGAGCGTTTCATACCGAGGTCATCGTGATCAACGGTCTTTTTAAATCCAATGGCCTTAGCCGTAAGTTTTATGATTCGTTTGTTTAGTGGGGAATCGGAAGCAGGTACCTGCGCAACCGACTGCTGCCCCGCAGGATGTTCAATATTCACATTCACAGGGGTGGCAGTGCTGGGTGCAGGCTGAGGCTGGCCGGATGCTACCTGCGTTGCCGGTTGGCTGTTGTGGTTAAGCAGGTAGGTGCCAAGTGCCCCTGCAATAGCCAAAGCCAGAATGGCCGCTGCACGTTGCCAGGAAAAGGGTGGGGTAAGCGGCCTTGCCTTGCTGGTCTCTGTCCGGCGCACAAACCGGTTCCACGCTGCATCCTCGTCAACATTAGCAGGTTCAGAAAGCACACTGTTGTTCCACAGCATTTTAAGTGCAGTAAAATGATCTTTATTGGCATCACTTGCGTTTAACCAGTTCTGAACCTCTGTTCTTTCGGTTTCGGTTGCTTCTCCGGCAATATATTTTGCCAACAACACATCTGTATCCTGGCTCATCATCAGAAAAAGTTTTTAATGTTAATTGTAAATACAGCTAATGCAGGCAGCCATGCGGCCAGTTTCCTGCGCATGATCTTGAGGGCCTTGCTCACCTGGTTCTCTACGGTTTTTTCAGAAATGCCCAGCCGTTCGGCAATAGCGCGGTATCGCAGTTCTTCGAAGCGGCTCATGTGAAATATGATGCGGCATTGTTCCGGAAGTCCGGCTATTGCTTCATCTATCTTTTGCTGCAGTTCTTTGATGGCGGCATTATCAGGCGATGTATGATGCACCTGGCTGATGCCAGACATTTCAGCCGTTCTCTGTTTGCGTGTCTTTGCCGATTTCAGGAAGTTGAGGCATTCATTAAATACTGCCCGGTATAAATACGCCTGTACAGATTGTTCGATTGTAATCTGTTCCCGCTTTTCCCAAAGTCTGAGGAAAATATTTTGCACCATCTCCTCGGCGGTGGCCTCGTCTTTCACAATGCTGAATGCGTAACGGTGCAGATCCTTGAAATATCGCTTAAAGACGTTCTCAAACGCCAACGGACTGCCGGCATGCAGTTCTGTGCCAGTGGTGATGTTGTCCATGGGCGGAGCCGTGTGTTGCAGGTTAAAGATAATAGCTTGTGTCAATCTGCTGCATTTGCGAGTTATGACAGCTGTAATGTTCCAAACCCCTATCTATGGCACAAAAAAATATGCAGCGATCAGACAAATTCCAGAACGGTGATCTCCGGCAGTATGCCTATTCGCCCTGGATAGCCGAGAAAGCCAAAGCCACGGTTCACATACAGTTTCTGCTCTCCCTCTTCATAAACGCCAGCCCATTGTTTGTACATGTACTTGATGGGGCTCCATTTCAGCCATTTGCTGTCAATACCAAACTGCATGCCGTGCGTGTGGCCGCTGAGTGTCAGCTGAACATCGGGATAGTCGGTCCTCACCTGGCCGTCCCAGTGAGACGGATCGTGCGACATGAGTATTTTGAACGGTACATTTTTTTCGGGCAAACCGCTGTACGCCTTTTTCATATCGCCGTATTTCGGGAAATGGCCCTTGTTGCCCCAGTTCTCTATACCAATGAGTGCAATTTTGTCCGTGCCCCGCTCAAATACAATATGCTCATTCATCATCAGCTTCCAGCCCATAGACGCGTGTATGCCCTTGAGTTTATTGAGGTTGTCGATCTTGGCTTGCTCAGAGGGCCACGTAACATAATCGCCATAGTCGTGGTTGCCGAGGGTGGAATAAACGCCCATTGGGGCTTTCAGGCGCGAGAAGATCTCCTGGTATTTCGGGTCCACCTCATCGGCATGATTATTCACCAGGTCGCCGGTAAAAAGGATCATATCGGCATTCTGGTCCAGCACACGCTGGATGCCATGTGCCACTGCGCCATGATTATCGAAGCTGCCGGTGTGGATGTCGGAGATCTGCACCACGCGCAGACCTTTAAAGGCAGCGGGAAGGCCGGCGAACTTCAATTTTATTTTTCTTACCCGGTAATTGTAGCGGTTACTTATCCCATAAAAGAAGCCAGCCAGCGAAAGTCCGCCCAGCACGATAGCTGTCTGTTTTAGAAATACAGAGCGTTCTATGTTTTGGCTCAGGTCGTTGCCCTCGGCAGATTTATTGCCAAAGGCCAGTAATCCTATCATCCAGGTAAAGAGGCGGCGGATATCGTCCACCAGCATCACCAGCAGCACGAGTATCTTGCCCACAATAAAACCTACCACGAACGCGATATAAATGTTGCGCAGCAAATGCGGCACCTCGGCCCAGTTGATCACCCGGAACAGGAACAGGCCAGACCAGCTGATGACCGTGAGAAGTAAATACGTTGAAATGGCCGAAACACGCCATGGTGATGGTAGATTGCGGACGACCGAGCGGATGAGAATGAAACTATAATACTCTGCGAGAACGAGTATGCCGATAACCAGGAGAAATCTGAACCCCATGATGACGTTTAAAATTTGATGAATTCTTCGACCTGCTGGCGAATACTTTTTTCCGTTTCCGGCTTTAAGAAATTACCGTCAGCGTCTATCTCTTCTTTAATACGTGATAAAGGTATCTTATTGTAAAACACATTTACTTTAAGGTAGTGTAATATGCTTGTCATATGCTCTATGCCCCGCAGGTTACCTGCACGGCCGTCTGATATGCCTACCAGCATAGCCTTTTTGAACCACCAGCATTTTTTTATGTCGCTGTTGTCCATCATTACCTTAAGAATGCCCGGGTAGCTGGCATTATATTCGGGCATCACGAAAACAAATTTTTCAGCGGGTATCAGGTAGTCCGCTTCGAGCGAGAGCATTGCAGGTCCGCGCTCCCAAACCTGTTTATTCTCAAGAGATAGCAACGTTACCGGCTGCCCGGCCTGCTTTAATATATTGTAATATAACATGGCTGTCCTTAAGGTCATGCTATCCGTCCGGTTCGTTCCTGAAATAACGGTTATCATTTTACTGTAACTACTAAACTCTATGCAAAGTACCTGCTTTTCCAGCAGTATCATTTCAAAACCTTTCAATGCACCTATAGATTTACGCTTTTATCTAAATTATTAATTGTAAAATATAATATATGAATAAATATTTTTTGATGAATTCAAGCCAACTGTTTGCTAAAATTAGATGTCTGTAACGGTAAGCGCACAAGTTCAACTTGTCGTTTAAATAACCCTATCATTTTTTACCTCAAAACTCTACATTTTTTGTATTTTTATATTATATTGTGGCCCCACGGCTGCGGTCGTATTAGTTAATGATGAACATTTTATGAAGCGAAAATTACTTTTTCTCACGTCACTTGTATTTCTGTCTTGTCTGCGCACGGTTGCACAGGTAGCTATAACAGTGCCTTCTTCGCCGGATACCATTGTTTGTAATGGAGCTCCGCTAACGCTGCAAGCTGTCACAAATGGGTATGTTTCACATACTGTCAGCCTGTCGATCGATGACGGATACTCTATCTCGCTGCCTATTGGCTTTACTTATAATTTCTATGGTACGGACTATACGAATTTCGTCGTCTCATCAAACGGTTTTATCACATTCAATACTTCTGATGCTTCGGGGTATTCTGCCTGGTCAATAACTACCGGTATCCCAGGCAACGTCAATTGCGAAAATTCGGTGCTTGGTGTTTACATGGACCTTTATCTGCCTGCGGGCGGCACGGTTACCTATGGTGTGGCAGGCACTGCGCCTAATCGTAGGTTGATCGTCGATTTCTGCGATGTGCATTATTTTTCGTGCACAAGTGATAAGACGACCTTTGAGATCATACTCTATGAAACTACCAACATAGCTGAAGTACACACGAAGTTCAAGCAAACTTGTACATCGTGGAACAGTGGGGCCGGTATACAGGGCGTTGAGAAGAGCACCCCTTCTGTAGCGACCGTTGCACCAGGGCGCAATTATCCCGGAACCTGGACACTGACAACACCGAGCGCACGCCGGTTTACTCCTTCTACTACTACACCAGTCACTTACACATGCGATACTATTCCGTATGCATTTGTGCCGGATTCTTCGACTATCTACTGGTATTCAGGCTCAACTTACCTGGGCTCAGGGCCTACGCTTACCGTTAATCCGACAACACCAACCACCTACACGGCATTGGCGGTAACTTGCTCGGATACTTCCCGCGATTCGGTCACTGTTACCATTGGTAATGGCCCCGTGTTTACCTTGTCTTCTACAATTCCTTCTGTTTGCGGCGCCTGCGACGGTACGCTTACGCTTTCGGGCCTCGACCCTACTACTTCTGATACTATCAACTATAACTGGAACGGTGTACCACAGCCCCAGGTGGTGGCTACACCCGATGGATTTGGTAACATCACCTTAACTGGCCTGTGCAGCGGCACCTACGATAACATAACGGACAAGGTAGGTTACTGTATCTCAAATCCCGGCGGCCCCGTCATTATCGGCGATCCGCCTTTCAATATCACTTTCGTCAGCAATACAAGCCCAAGTGTTTGTGGTGCTTGTGATGCATCCATTACAATTGGCGGACTGGTGCCTGGCACCAACGATACCCTCAGATACATAAAGGATGGTGTAGCGGCAGCGCCAATCTATTTTGTGGCGCCCGCTTCCGGTACTTATACCTTTACTGGCCTTTGCGCAGGTGCTTATACTAATATCTCTGTAAAGATGAATACCTGCACCAGTACATTGCCTGGTCCTTATACCATCGTCAATCCTTACTTCGGTATATCTACAGTTAATTCTACCAATACGTCATGTTCTGCATGTGATGGCACCATCACCATACATGGATTAACGCCGGGACAAACCATTACCATCAACTATGACAAGGATGGTGTACCCCAGGCACCTTTCACAGGGGTGAGCGGCATCGACAGTACCATCACCCTTACTGGTTTGTGCTCAGATGGTCCAACAAACCCTCCGGCAGTTTACAGCAATATTACGGCTACACTCAACACCTGTCTCGGCACTTATTCAGGCACAGTTTCTATTTCTTCTCCACCGTTGATCCCTATTACCCTGTATGGCTACACTCAGCCTACCGAATGTGGCGCCTGCAATGGCACAATCTCCATAAAAGGAACGCAGCCGGGTGTCATAGATTCCATTTTCTATACCTTAGACGGTGTACCGCAGCCTGCGGCTCTGTACGCTGCCGGACCAGATAGTGTGGTGACACTTTACAACTTGTGTGCGGGTGTTTACAACAACTTCTACATAAAAGTGGGTCCGTGCCCTACCACAACCATCCACACTCCGGTTACGCTGGTGGACTCCCCGATACACGCCATCTTCTCCACCATCGTTCGTTATGGCTGTAGCGGCGATACGGTATATTTTGTCAATTCGTCATACGCGTCAGGTGCTGCAGATCTGTATTATACGTGGAACTTTGGTGACGGTGTTTCAGATACCAATATCACGCCGATGCACATTTACACCGCTCAGGGTTTATACAATGTTACCCTGACGGTGACCAACCACCACTGCAGTAATTCAATGACGCTGCCTGTGAACCTGGTGCATCCGATAACGGCTGCATTCACGGCAACTAACACAGCAGGTAATGATACGCTTTGCCAGTTGATGCCGGTGACCTTTACTAATACCAGCGTCGGAAATCCACCTACGTATTTATGGAACTTCGGCGACGGGACAACGGATACGGCATTCCTGCCCAACCACATGTTCACCAATGTTGGCACCTATACCATACAGCTCATTGCAACCAACTTTGTGCCTTGCAGCGACACCGCATATCAGACAGTTGTGGTAGATACTCAGAGTGCAGTTACCATCACAACCATTACGGATACAACGATCTGTATGGGAACCTATATTACATTCGGCAGCACGTTTGCAGCAGATGGTCTCACACACTCAGTGTGGAACTTTGGTGATGGCGACAGCATCATTAATGTGAATCCGGTTGTTTATGCATATCCTACACCTGGCACTTTCGTGGTTACCGAGACGTCGTATTACAGGATATGTGCCACCGCCCAGGCATCACACGTCATCAATGTAATGCCGGTGCCAACAATCAACCTCGGTCCGGATACGTCCATTTGCGCCGGCAGCGATCCCATCATCCTGTATGATAATATCAACGCAGGTAATCCGTTCGCAAGCTGGTTATGGAACACAGGTGCAACCACATCTTCGATAGAAGTGAATGCGCCGGGAAGCTTCTTTGCAAGCGTTACCATCGGCAATTGCTCCGCGTCAGACTCGGTTACTATCAGCAACGATTGCTATATGGCGATGCCGAATGTGTTCTCGCCAAACGGTGATGGTGTTAACGACTACTTCTATCCGCGCAGTTTGCTTACCAAGGGTCTTGTTAAGTTCAACATGAATATCTACAACCGCTGGGGACAGATCGTGTTCACCACCAGCTCCATCGACGGACAGGGTTGGGATGGTAAGTACAATGATGCGCCGCAGCCACAGGGTGTTTACATTTATATTGTAGATGCTACGTTCAAAGATGGCCAGACGGAGCACCACCAGGGTAACCTGACGCTTTTACGTTAATTAAGTCATTGCATCATAATTCAACAGCCACGCACCAGCGTGGCTGTTTTTTTCTGCCCGATCATGCCCGCGATAGGCAAAGTGGCACTTATCTTTACAGCCGGAGTCATGCGCAGGTTTTTCGTAAAAAATATCCTTTTTGTCATCGCCGTCAATGTATTGGTGAAGCCGGTATGGGTATTGCTGATAGACAGGACCGTGCAGAACCGGGTGCCGGCAGGGGAGTATGGAACCTACCAGGCGCTGCTGAGTCTGAGTATCATTTTTCAGATCATCCTGGATTTTGGCATCACCAACTACAATAGCCGAACCATAGCACAGGAGCCCGGCCGGTTGCCTGAACTCTTTCCGTCTATGTTGTCTGCGAGGCTGGTGCTCATGCTGGGGTATATGCTGCTGGCATGTGGCTGGGGGTGGCTGCTGGGCTACAGGGGCTGGGAGCTGGAATTGCTGGCCGGCATCCTCGTTTTTCAGGGTCTGAATGCCCTGGTGGCATTCATCAGAAGTAATATCTCGGCATTACACAAATTCAAGACAGATGCCATACTGTCTATAGCCGACAGGCTGCTCATGATCCTTATATGTGGCTTCTTGCTTCTTTACCCGGCAACGGCAGGCCGCTTTCGCATACAGTGGTTTGTGACCACCCAGATATTCTGCTATCTCGCTACGGCCATAGCAGCATACGTGGTCCTGGTAAGGATAGCCAGGGTTCGGCTGCGCTTTGCTTTCCATGGCCCCACGGTGCTGCGCATCATCCGCGATACGTTGCCCTATGCGCTGCTCATTTTCCAGATGTCCATTTACAACCGTGCCGATGCCATGATGGTGGAGCGCATTTGTCGCGATGGCAAAACACAGGCAACCATCTGGGCGTCGGCGTTTCGATTGCTGGATATGGTCAATATGCTGGGGCTGATGTTTGCAACAATGCTGTTGCCGCTTTACGGCCGCATGCTGTCGCAAAAGCAGGACGTGGCAGGCATTGTCAAGTTGTGCATGAATATGCTGATGCCACTTTCGTTTGTGGTGGGTGTAGCGGGTATTTTCTTCAGTGGTGATATTATGCATCTGCTCTACAATGGCGCATCGGGGCCCGGCAGCGCCGAATATCAGATCGTATTTTCATGGCTCATTGCGTCCTTCCCATCGTGGTGTATGATGTATGTGTACAGCACCCTGCTCACTGCAAATGGTAGCCTCCGGATATTGAACATCGTTGCATTTGCAGGTGTAGTGATCAATCTGTCGCTGAATTTCTGGCTTATTCCGTCATTTTCTGCCAATGGCGGCGGGGCCATCGGTGCAGCCATCACTTCGTTCACCACGCAAACCGTGCTTGCATTTGCTTTCATGATCGCCTGCACCCGCATGGTAAATTTGCCGTTCAATTTGAAATGGGTGCTTGCCCTGGTATCCTATCTTTTGGCTACATGTGCGCTGGCCTGGTTTATTCACAGCTATCTGCACGCAGGCTGGCTGGTGCAGCTGGCTTTACTGGGTGTCATTTCAGTAGCCGGTATGTTCGTGTTCCGGTTTGTGTCATTCGGGGCCCTGAAACAACTGATGGGAAAGCAGTAAGCGACCAGTTTTACTATCGTGTTTTTTACTTTATTAGCAATTACAGGCTATCTTTGCACGCTTTGTAACTGGCTTTAATTAGTTAATATCATATGTATTGAGCCGGTAAATATAATCGTAATGAGTTCAATTTTAGACAAGCTGGAGGCTATCAACGCCAGGTTCATCGACCTGGGCATAGCGCTCACTAACCCCGAGATCGTAACTGATAATAAACGCTTCTCGCAGGTGAGCAAGGAATACCGCAAGCTGGAGAAAATAGTAGATGTTTATAAGGTGTATAAGAACAACCTGGATAGCATCAGTTTTGCAAAAGATATACTGGAGAACGAAAGTGATGAGGAATTGCGCGATCTGGCTAAATCAGATCTCGACTCGCTGGAAAGCCGCCATGGAGAGCTGGAGGAAGAGATGAGGAAATTACTGATACCAAAGGATCCCCAGGACGAGAAAAATGCTATAATTGAGATCCGCGGAGGAACCGGTGGTGACGAAGCCAGTCTGTTCGCTGGCGATCTGCTGCGCATGTATATGCGCTATTGCGAGCGCAGGGGCTGGAGGGTAGCCATACTCAGCGAAACAGAAGGTACAGTGGGTGGCTACAAGGATGTGCAGATGGAGGTGGTCGGCGAGGACGTTTACGGTACGTTGAAGTTCGAGAGCGGCGTTCACCGGGTGCAGCGTGTGCCGGATACGGAGGCAAGCGGCAGGGTGCACACTTCAGCAGCAACAGTTGCTGTGATGCCGGAAGCAGAGGAAATAGATTTTGAGCTGAAGGAGAGCGACCTGAAAATGGAAACTGCCCGTAGTGGTGGTTCGGGTGGCCAGAACGTGAACAAAGTAGAAACAAAGGTAATACTCACGCACGTTCCTACGGGCACTGTTATCACTTGCCAGACCGAGCGTACTCAATTGGGTAACAGGGAGAAGGCAACAAATATGATGCGTACGCGTTTATACGAGGAACAGGTGCGCAAGCAGGAGGACGAGATATCCCGGAGGAGAAAAAGCCTGGTAAGTACAGGTGACAGGTCGGCCAAGGTCCGCACCTATAACTATCCTCAGGGGCGTGTTACAGACCATCGTATCAATATGACCATTTATAATCTCGACGACTTTATGAATGGGAATATACAAGACATGATCGATGCCTTGCAGTTTGCCGAAAACGCCGAGAAGATGCAGGCGGGAGAGACGGTCATATAATTTACAGTTAGTTGATTTGTATATATTTCTTATAGTTTATAATTTTAAACACTTTGCCGGATGGCAGCGTCAGTTTTTGATTTACAGGGGATAGCGGAAAGTGCCCGGCGGCATAAGAAGCTTTTGACAGGGGTGTCGTTGGCCGCAGCTTTAGTGGGTGCTGTATTTTATTTTGCAAGCACAAAGTATTACCAGGCTAAAACAGAATTTGTTTTGCGCAATGGTATGTATAACGACCGGGGCGCGATCTTTAACAGCGACCGCGACATGGACTATTTTGCTTCAGAAGATGACGTTAATCGTGTTATTACATGGTCATCGTCCACGGCTGTGCTGGAGCGCGTGATACAATGCAGCGGTCTGGCAGCCAGTAGTAAAATAGATACTACGCAGCCGGCAGGCAGGGAGCGGCTGAGGCGGCTGGTGGAAAAACGGGTGAATGTGTTGAGAACGGAGTACAGGGATATTTCGCTTACGTATATGGACCCGGACCCGGTGAAAGCGGCAGAGGTTGCCAATTGCTTTGTTGGCGAAGTGGAAAAGGAATACAGAGATTACTACCACGAAATGAGGGTAAGCATGAGCAATACCGTAGCGGCTAAGATCAGGTATGAGGATAGCGCTGTTGCGCGACTGACGGATTCGCTTGTGGTGCTGCGTAAGCAATATGGTGTTTATGATATCATAAGCCCGGCTAGGCACAATATTATGCTCAGTACTCCGGCGCATGGTGGAGGAGATGTTTATGCCAAAGGAGTAGAAGAAGTGCAAAATGTTGAAGCGATAAAAGACGAAATGGTGGCAGACAGGGCAGTATCTATTACATTGGCCAACCAATACAGGCTTGCATTGCAGCAAGAGCAGTTGCCGTTGGTGAAAGTGATCACACCGGCAACACCCCCTACACAGCCTAAAGGCATGGGAGCATTGCTGACGATATTGTCCTGCGCGATTGTTGCGTTTTTTTTCTGCCTGGTGATGGTGCTGCTTACGGAAAATATATTCCACCCTGTAAAAGAACTTTCACACAAACAAGTATAAACTATCTTAAATGCCAACACCAACTTTCGACCTTATTGAAGTGATCCGGACGCTTCGCAGCCGCCGGAGCTTTATCATTATCATTACCGTCGCGGCTATGTTGCTGGGGGGTGTTTTTTTCGTCGTAAAGAAGAAAAAGTACAAGGCAGCGGCCGTGTTCCTGGTCAATAATCCGCTTTATGGCGACAGGAATTCGTTATTCCGCAATTACGAGCAGCGCTATGTGGACTACTTCGGCGGAGATGATGATCTGGACCGGGTCACATCATTTTTGAACTCCGATACGGTGCGCGACCGCATCATCCGCAACTGCCAGTTCCAGGTCGTTTACAACCAGGACATCAACAGCCCCAATGGTCACGCGCAATTGATGAATATCTTCGGCCGGAACTTCAATGTGAAACGCTCGGAGTATAAGGATATGGAGGTGTCTTATATCGCTTATGATTCGGTTACCGCAGCGAACGTGGCCAATACCGCGGTAAAGGTGGCCGAAGAGACCTTCCGCAGTTACTACACTAATATGAAGGATGGTATGTATGCCTCCATAAATGCAAAAGTGAAGCAACTGGACAGCGCCATTGCCTTATATACCGACTCACTTGCCAACATGCGCGACCGCTCGGGCATTTATGGTATCATCAGCCCGGTTCGGCAGAATACCATAAGCGGGGATGTGAAAGCAAGTGGCAAGGGGATGGGCCGTGCGGTGGAAGAGATACAGAACGTAGAATCGCTGAAAGACCAGTTGGTGATGGACAGGGCGCACTATGTGTCGCTGATGAACGAGTTTGCAGCCACTACCAACAGTTCTATGGAGTATATCAAAGTGATCTCCAGGGCGGTACCTCCTTCAGGCCCTACCGGCCCGTCCATGATGATGATGCTCATTATTTCGGGTGGACTCGGTCTCTTTTTCAGCGCTGTTTATGTGTTGCTGATGGCATACTATCGTCTTCTTAATTCAGTGCAGCGGTAATGGAAGCAGGCCTGCAGAATAAATGGTTCAGCCTGGCAGCATTCAGTGTGCTGTTCGTGACTGTTTTTCTTTTTGCGTGGACGGGCAATTACATATTCCTGGCCGCCCCTTTCGCATTCCTTTATCTTGTACTGTTGGGTGTTAACTGGAAGGCGGCTTACTGGATATTTCTGTTCACCATACCACCCTCCGTTCAGATCGGATTCGCGGATGAGACGATGTCCATAACGTTGCCAGACCAGCCGATGATGTGGCTGTTCTTCCTGTTGTTCATCGTGATGTTCGCAAAGAACCCTGCAATGCTGCCCCGGTGGTGGTGGAAGGACAAGTTGGTGCTCATTGTTGTGCTGCAATTTCTGTGGCTGATAGTAGCGGTGCTGTTCTCCAAAATGTTGTTCTTTTCTATAAAGTTCCTGCTGGCAAAGTCGTGGCTGATGGTCTGCTACTTCATATTGCCGGTGTTCATCTTTACAGACAAGAAGGATTACATCAAGGCCTTTTTTATCCTGTTGATACCTATGCTGGCTACGGTCATCGTCATCCTGGTGCACCATTATTTTCTTGGCTTCAGGTTCGATAAGGTGCAGAAATCCATCACTGGTCTGTACTATAATCACGTTGATTACTCATCGCTCATTTCGATGTTCCTGCCATTTTTGCTGGTGGCCTATCCGCTCACCAAGGGCCGCAGCGTTGTTACCCGGTGGACATTGATCATCATAATAGCCATTTTCATTGCGGGCATAGGCTTTTCGTATGCGCGCGCCGCAGTTATCGCTGTGGTGTTTGCGCTGGTCATCGGCATCGCCATAAGAATGAGGCTGGTGAACATGGTAATGCCGGTTTTTTATGCCCTCATCATCCTGATGCTGGGCTACATGGTCAATAACAATAAATACCTCGACTTCAGGCCAGACTATAACAATACATACATGCACAAGGACTTTGCCGATCACATGATCGCAACGTTCAGGGGCAAGGATATGTCGAGCATGGAGCGTCTATACAGGTGGATCGCTGCAATCCGCATGAGTAAGGCCGAGCCGCTGACCGGTGTGGGGCCGCGTGCATTTTATTATTACTACAAGCCCTATGCAGTAAGCTCATTTAAAACTTACGTTAGCCGCAATCCGGAGCACTCTACTACACACAACTATTACCTGTATATGCTGGTGGAGCAGGGCTACCCGGCTATGATACTTTATGCATTGCTTATCCCAATGCTGTTCGCAAGGGCACAAAAAGTGTATCACAGGTTCAAAGACAAGTTTTACAGGGCAGTTACCATGGGGCTTGCCATGTGCATTGCCGCGGGCTTTATCAATAATTTCTTCTCAGAACTCATAGAAACGCATAAGATCGGCGCGTTATTCTACATTCCGGTTGCATTACTTATAGTGCTGGATAAAAAGAGCAAAGACATGCAGCAGGAAGAAACGGCAACTGTGCCAGCTGTCTGAAAAACATAGACAAAAAAAGAGAGCGGCATGTGGATCACCACATGCCGCTCTCTTTTAGTATTATTTCAGGGAAATGATTACCTGGTTACAACCACCTTCGAAGTCACCTTCTCAGTGCCCGATGTGATGGTTACGAAGTAAAGTCCTTCCATGCTGATGTTTACGTCTTGTTTAGTGCCTGGGCTTACAGTGAAGCTGGCAACTTTCTCGCCGATGAGGTTATAAACAGCGCAATCTGCAGTGGTTGAATAGCCTGCGAGTGCAACCGTAAACGTTCCCTGGTTAGGGTTAGGGAAGATGTTGATCGCCTTGTTCAGCGTAACAACCGGAACAGCAGAAGTGGTATCGCAGTTGATAACGCTTACATTCATGGAATCGCTGTATGAGCCGCATGCGTTAGCCACATTATAATAGAGAACAGTAGTGCCAACTGCCAGTCCCATATAAATGCCGCCTGGTCCGCCCGGGCCGCCTGGTCCGAATGGAGAACCGAGGATCGTAGTATCGCTCATTGTCCACAAACCGCCGCGGGCAGTATCTGTGAAGCGAACGATAGAGTCCAGGCAAACTGTTGACTGTCCTACGATCGGTCCTGCTGGCACATTAACCCGGATACGGAAACGAACGCTGTCAGAACCACAGCCATTGGTCAATTTATATATAGCGCGCACAGGTCCTCCGCCGGGTCCCGCTACCGGCAATGCAATACCGTAAGCCATACCAGTTGGGCTAACCACTACAGATGCAGGGTTAGTGCTGCTCCATACACCGCCTGGTGTTGCATCAGCCAATTGGATGCTGTCGCCGAGGCAAACGCTGTCTGGGCCGGTGATAGCTGTGATCGCAGGAAGGCTGTCAATGACCATGAACAGGGTATCAGAAACTGCCAGGGTAGTGTCGCCTGCTGCATTGGTCAGAATACACTGCACGTAGCTGCCACTGGTAAGCGTGCCCATGTCCGTGTAGGTGTTGGTACTGGTGCCCACGGCCGCGCCATTTACGCGCCAGATGTAGCCATAAGAGCCAGTGGCAGATGGGGTTGCTGTAAATGTAACTATAGAACCATAGCAAATGGTATCGCCGAGGTCGGCAGAAATAGTAATGGTCTGCGACCGGCCCGCAAAAGCGCCGAGCAACGCGATAAGGAGTAGTGAAAAAGAAAGTAACCGTGATGTCATAGTAGAATATTTTTCGCAAAGTTATGGCAAAATCATACTAATTATCACTTTGTTACATAGTATTCAAAAGGTAATTTTTATAAGCTTATGCTAATTTTACGGCATTAGCCCGCAAAAAGGCATTACCCGGGGCTATTTTTCCACCCAGGCATCGTTTTCCCTAAGCAATGAGATCAGCTCGCCAACAGCAATTTCGCTGGGCACATTTCGCTTCACCACTTCCTTGCCTTTATATAATGTGATCTTACCCGGTCCGCTGCCCACGTAGCCAAAATCGGCGTCCGCCATCTCGCCGGGACCATTCACTATGCAGCCCATGATCGCGATCTTGACGCCTTTCAGGTGGTGAGTAGCCTCCCGTATTTTGGCAGTGGTCTCCTGCAGGTCGAATAGCGTGCGCCCGCAGCTGGGGCAACTGATGTATTCCGTTTTACTGATGCGCGTTCGGGTGGCCTGAAGTATGGAGAAAGCCGTATTGTTCAGGAATTGCTCATTACTGTTCACCGACAGATAGGTTCTGCCCGATACGCGCTGGTTATCGGGCACTGCGTTTTTATTGCTCAGCCACACGCCATCGCCAAACCCATCCAGCAGCAGGCCGCCTGATTCGGTGGCCATTTGTATCAATTGTTCATCAATAGTATGCTGGTGGCTGCTCACTTTGATGATGACCGGATTGCTGACGCCTGCCGACATCATGCGGCAGAACGCCCCGCGTATCTGCATCATGGCCTGCTCTGCGTTGCTATGCAGCACGGCTATGGCTTTGGTGTCGGTCTTCAGCTTATCCAGCAGTTTGTCGGTCACGTGCTGCGCATCTATCAGCACAAAGTGTGGTATTTCGTCCGCAGTGTTGCTATTGGCATAGTCGTGATGTTGCAGCAGCGGGTGATGCTTGGCTTTTTCCGCTGCACCCAGCCACGCGCCGGGCTCGCATATCACCTGCAATGTACCCGGCAGCGCGAACGAAGGAATACTATTGCCGGTATAAATAAAGTCGGCAGCGCCGTCGCCAATATTCCATTTATCTGATGCGGCGTCATAATTATAACCTATCGACTTCAGGCTGTCGGATGTTATTTCTTTATCGCCATAGTCAGCCACTACTACGGGCACATGGTGGCCGCCGGTATGCAGCAGCTCGTCTGATTGCCTGCGGGCATAGGCAAAAGGATTGTAGGGCAGCGCTATTGTCTGCTCCTGAACGTGAATGCCGCTCTGCCTTGTCTGGTAGCGCTTCACAATATCGCGGCAAACCGGTATCTCAAATTCAGGGTCCTCAGTAAGCGATACACGTATGGTATCGCCAATGCCGTCTTCCAGCAATGTGCAGATGCCTATGGCGCTCTTGATGCGGCCATCCTCGCCGTCACCAGCTTCGGTAACCCCCAGGTGCAGCGGGTAGCACTCGCCAAACTCTTCATCCATCTTCTGCACCAGCAGGCGGTAGGCATGCACCATCACCTGCGGGTTGCTGCTCTTCATGCTCAGCACTATCTGGTGATAATTCTCGTCGCGCGCTATGCGCAGAAACTCCATGGCGCTTTCTACCATGCCTATGGGCGTATCGCCATAGCGGCTCATGATGCGGTCGCTCAGCGAGCCATGGTTGGTGCCTATGCGCATTGCCGTGCCATATTCCTTGCAGATGCGCACCAGCGGCGTGAATTTGGTCCGGATGTGATCTATTTCCTCCGCATATTCTGCGTCGGTGTATTCTATGAAGTCAAATTTCTTTTTGTCAGTGTAATTGCCGGGGTTCACGCGCACTTTTTCAATGATGCGTGCAGCAATTTCTGCGGCATTAGGGGTGAAATGTATATCGGCAATAATGGGTGTATTGTAGCCCCGTTTGCGCAGTTCGTTTTTGATATTGCGCAGGTTTTCGGCCTCGTTCTTGCTTGGGGCAGTAATGCGTATCAGTTCCGCGCCGGCTTCAATGCACCGGATGCTCTGCTGCACGGTAGCCTCCGTGTCCATGGTATCTGTAGTGGTCATGGTTTGTATGCGGATAGGGTGGCCATTGCCCAAAAGCAGATCTCCTATACGTACCTCGCGGGTAGGCAGGCGTTTGTATTCAGTCAGCGAAACACAATATTGTTGCAGCATGTGGCAAAGTTAGGGTGTGAAGTGATAATTGAAAGATAAGGTTGCAGCAGCAGTAGCAAGAAAGTTCTATTTTCAATTTAATTGTTTACTTAATGGGTGGAGCGCCCTGTCCGCGTTGCTATATTTCAAATTTTCCGTGACCGCATAAGCTGCAGAATGCGAGAAAATAAAAAAAGCCACGATCATCGCGGCTTTTTTGTGCTTATGGTGAATGATGCAATTAGTGTTTGTTACCCATTCCATTGGCCTGGTAACAGCCAATATCAACACCGGGCGGCGTTATTTGTGTAGCGCCAAACGTATCGTTGACGGGTACTACGCCCAATGGTGAAAAACCGGTGTATCCTTTTCCTAAAGCAGGAGACGAACCACCCAGATGAAAGTCGAAGCCCGTTACATAGGCTACATTATACACACTGGTGGTTGTAGGCAGCGGGAAATTGACAAATTGCGGATTGTTGGCGCCTATTACCGCCGTAGCGGTATAAGTTTGCCCCAGTGTGTAAGGCGATGGTAAATAGGTAGACGGATCGGGTATGTCAGTTGTCTGTGGTTGAGTAATATAGCCTGACGGATAGAATTGATCGACAATGTTTTCTGAATCGCCATAGAAATAGGTATTGCCATAGTGCATGTTCATGGTATCGGCAGGAGGGTTGTTCACTATGCGCAGACCGTATTTGCAGTTAACAATGAGGTTGTTATAGCAATAGCCGCGTGCTCCTTCTTCATAGTCAATGCTGCCGCCCTTTCCTGCCGAAGTTCGGCGGAAACCGCAGTTAACGTAGGTGTTGTTATACATGTTCACATTGGTTTGCGGCGCGGTGTAAGTTCCTTTATCAGATGCCTTTGTTCCGTTGGTTGAGCCGCCGATGATCATGTTGTAGGCCATGTCGCCGACTGATCCATGTTTTACGTTGAAGCCGTCGCCATTGGTGAGGCTGAATTTTTCAACAGTATTGCGCATGAACGAAAAGTTGCCGCCAGAGACGCGCACCTCATCTACTGAGCCATACAGCCAGCAATCTTCCATTACGAAAGTGCCATAGGGTGTCTGATAGAATATAGCATGCGATGTGCCGCTTACCGAAACAAGGGGCGGTGTGCCGACGAAGTTAGCGCCTGTATATTCTATATGTGTCCATTTCAGCACCAGTAACCGGCAACTGGTGTCGCAGTTAATGCCGCACCAGAGGCGGGTGCTGGTATAGGCAGAGTCCTGCGCTGCCGGCAGGTTGGGATCGTCCGTCCGCACCATTCCCTCTACTGTTATCCAGTTGGGGTTGCTTTGCGTGCCGTAGGATACAAGGGTACCCTTCACTACAATGGACGAAGCAGGCGACATATACAGATGCACTCCGGGTTCTATGAACAGGGTATCGCCGGCATTTACAGTAAGGTTGCAGCCGGCGCCCACGCGGTAGGTTTTGCCCGTGGTCATATGGCCTTTGTAAGTGCCGCAAAGCGGCGCGGAATCTGATATGCCCTGGGCTACCTGTGGCTTAGGGGTGGATGTATAAACGACGTCATTGCCGTGTTTCACGCAAGAAGTGAAGGCCGTAGCACAGGCGAATAAGATTGCGAAGCAGAGGACTAATTTATTCATGACGCTTATTTTGAATCGAATTTGTAACGAATGCCGATCAGGTAATTCCTGCCGTAGTAATCTTTTTCAACCAGGGTATTGCTCTTTAATGTCTGGTAAGGCAATTGGTAAGTGCCGCCGGTAAATTCATCTTTCGATTTTTTCAGTTCCAGTATCACCGATGTATTCAGCAGGTTGTTGACCTTGGCATATAGTGAAATATGCTTGTGGATCTTCTTTTCGCATGAAAAATCGAAGAAGGATGTGGAGCGCTGCCAGTAGTCCAACCCCTCATAAATAGAAAGGAACGCGATGTGCTCACCGGTATATACCCATGTTAAGTGAGCATCAAGGCCCAGCACAGGGTTTTTATAGATGAGCGCGAGGTTGGCTATATGCGCGGCCTGCCCCTGCAGCGGACGGCTTACCGAATGGAATTGGGTAATGATCTGTCCGCTGGTGTCTCTTGTTCTGTAAAGTTTTGTGGTGGTTATCGATGAGTTGGTATAGGTATAGTTGGCAGAAATACCGAAATAATGGAAGTATTTGGTGACAACGATCTCTGCGCCGTAATTGTTGGCCGGTTTGTCGCTCACGTTCATCGGCATCAGCTCCCCTTTCGACGGTTTGCCGGGTATTGCATCCAGACCCAGCTCTATAGGGTTGGTCAGGCTCTTGTAGAAAGCGCCTACCAGCAACTCATCCAACCCTCTGGGGAACCATTCGTAGCGCACGTCAAAATTTTGCGCGACCGTATGGTTCAGGCTGTCATTGCCCACCTCGCGGTAATACTCTCCGTTGAAGGAATAAGGTACTATTTCAAAAAAGCCCGGCCTGGAGATGGACTCGTAATAAGACAGGCGGATATTCTCTTTTGGACTAAGCGCATACTTCAGATGGATGCTGGGCAATACATCCGTGTATTTGAATTCACCGTTCTGACCCGCAACAATATCCGGATCCTCGTTGATGCTGTATTTCTGGTGTGTGTGCTCCACGCGCACACCACCCAATATTTGCAGGCGTTCTATTTTGAATTTTGCCTGGGCATATCCGGCAGATATTTCTTCGTGAATAGAATAATTGAGCGAATTGTTGAGGTCGCCCTGCGGCTGATCCACCACCATAGCTGTGCCATATATTCCACTGAATGGCTCCTGAGAGATCGCATTGTTCTGGGTATAGTCGTTGTAGTAGTTGCTGCGGTCTTTATTCCGATACATACCGCCAACTTTGAATTCTACATCCTTGCCCATTATTTCAGGTACATAAGTAAGATTCAGATAAGCCGAATGGTCCTGGTCGCTGGTCTGCTCCCAGCTATGAGAGAATGAACTGAACTTGAGAGGTGTGGACGCAGAGTGTCCGCTGGAATCCAGGTAGGCGTTGGTGGAAGTGTGCAGCTCGGTCATATCCGGTACGTCCATCGTCGCTTTTGAATAAACCAGGGAGTAGTCGAGTTTGAGGTTCTCCGCCAGTTTATCATTGCCCTGCAGCGTAGCATTGCCGATCACCTGCCTGCGGAAGGCGGCCCTGTCTGTTATGTCCACAGGTCCTACGCCCGCGCCGGTCCGGCTTATTTGAACGGTGGTGTCAACGATGTCGCGGCTTTGCAACTCATCCAGGCACAGGTACAGCCCATACAGGCTGATGTTGTGCTTCTCATTGAACCGGTAATCGATCTTGGTATGCAGCCCGGTACGCGTATCCTGGGTGGAATACTTGCGTACCTGCACATCGGTAATGGCAGGGACGTTGGCTACATCCGGCTGTATGGAAGGAAGGAAGAAGATGCTGTTGCTTCCTTTGAACGTATTCTGGTAGCTTCCTGAAAAAACCACGCCCAGCTTCTTATGCAGGAAGCGGTTGCCGGCGGTAAGGGCAAAAAGACCATTAGCCGGTGCATGGCTGTATTTGAAATCGCCGGTCCGCACCTGGAAGTCGTTATTCGTAGCAACATAGCCATTACCATGTTGTTCAATAGGGTCTTTCATGTTCATCGCGCTCTTCGGAAAACCCTGGTAATCGCGGTCGAAAAGCGTTTGATTATAGCCCGTAGCTGCACTGGCACTGATGAACGGATTGTCCGGCGCGTTCTTCATCACCAGGTTCATCACGCCGCCTATGGCATCGCCTTCCATGTTTGGCGTCAGTGTTTTTACTACCTCTACACGGTCCACTATCTCTGCAGGAAAAATGTCCATGGGCACATAGCGCATCTTATCATCAGGGCTTGGTATTTTAATGCCGTTCACCAGCGTATAGTTGTAACGCTTGTCCATCCCCCGGATGATCACATATCGCGCATCGCCGTTGGCATTGCGTTGCACGGTAACGCCGGATACCCTTTGCAATACGTTGGCTACAGTAATGTCTGGCAGCAGCTCAATGGTTTTGGCAGAAACTATATTCTGAATAACATCCGCATTTTTTTCCAGGTGCAGGGCCTCTTCATCGCTGCCGCTTCTGTAGTGTGCGGTAACATCAACACTGTTCAATGTGTTAGCAGAAGCTGATAGCGCAATGTTCATCGTGGCCGCATGGTCGTCTGTCAATGTAACCGGCTGTCGTAAAGCAGTGTAGAACGGGTAGCGGACCATAAGGATGTGGGCGCCGGTGGTTACATTTTTCAACTCATAGCTGCCGTCCAGCCCGGTTGCTGTAGCCAATGCCGCATTGCTGTCTATCGTTACAGTTGCTCCGATAAGGGGCTCTCCTGTAGCTTTGTCGGTGATAAACCCTTTGATCGTGCCGGCGAAGCTTGTCGTTGAGATAAAAAGCAGTATCGTCGAGCACAACCTGGTGAATAGCTGAGTCATCCGCGTGTAGATTTGAAGCAAAAGTATTTCTGTAATCCAGCGGTGGTTTAAACCCAAATAGCATATAACGCACTTTTAATTATTTGATAATAAATTATTTACCCTGCTTATTTCCGGACGTCGGCAGAAATGTTTCATTACGCCTAATTTTGGCCCACCAAAACAATCTATATGCCGAATACTTCCGCAGATGTGGTGCTGATAGGCGCAGGGGTGATGAGTGCTACGCTCGGTACTTTTCTTAAAGAGCTGGACCCGACACTCACAATAGAAATATTTGAACGTCTTGATCATGTTGCGGGCGAAAGCTCTGATGCCTGGAACAATGCTGGCACCGGCCACTCGGCACTCTGCGAGTTGAACTATACGCCCGAAACAGCCAATGGCGACATTGACATTTCCAAAGCGCTAAAGATCACCGAACAGTTTGAGGTATCTAAACAGTTCTGGTCTTACCTTAAAAAGAGTGGTTATTTCCATGATGGGGAAACCTTCATTCATAGCGTGCCGCACATGAGCTTTGTGTGGGGTGCGGAGAACTGCGAATACCTGCGCAAACGTTACGAGGCGATGAAGGTGCATCATTTCTATAACAAGATGCAGTTCTCAACGGATCATGAACAGCTCCGGGAATGGATGCCTATCGTCATGGAGGGTCGGCCGCAAACACAGGAGGTAGCTGCCAACAGAATAGAAATAGGAACTGATGTCAACTTTGGCCTGCTTACCCGCCAGCTATTCGGCCACCTGCAAAAACAGCCCGGCGTTGCACTGCACCTGAAGCACGAAGTGCACAGGCTGCACCGGGAGCACGACGGCGAATGGAGAGTGGAAGTGACAGATGAAACTACCGGTGCTAAAAAAGAAGTACGCGCAAAATTTGTGTTCATAGGCGCAGGCGGTGGTGCACTCACACTGCTCGAAAAATCACACATCCCGGAGGCTAAGGGCTTTGGCGGTTTCCCCGTTAGCGGACAATGGCTTCGGTGCACCAACCCCGCAGTTGCTGCCCGGCACCATGCAAAGGTATATGGCAAGGCAAGTGTTGGCGCCCCGCCCATGTCGGTACCGCACCTGGACACGCGTATCATAGACGGTAAGCAGGAGCTGTTGTTCGGCCCCTATGCGGGTTTCTCTACTAAATTCCTCAAAGAAGGTTCCTACATGGATCTGCCGCGCTCACTGCGTGCCAGCAATATCTGGCCGATGATAGAGGTAGGCCTTCACAATATTCCGCTCACCAAATACCTGGTGCAGCAGGTGCTGCAATCGCAGGAAGACCGCATGAAGGAATTGCGCGAATATTTTCCCGAAGCACTTGACGAGGACTGGGAATTGAAGGTGGCAGGCCAGCGTGTGCAGGTGATAAAAAAGGACGCACATGAAGGCGGTGTCCTGGAATTTGGCACTGAAGTAGTAGCGGCCGCAGATGGAAGCATAGCGGCATTGCTGGGCGCTTCCCCAGGCGCCAGCACTTCCGTTTCTATTATGTTAGACCTGATGCATCGCTGCTTTGCTGGCAAGATGACCAGCGACGCTTGGGTGACCAAACTGAAACAAATGATCCCGTCTTATGGCCGCTCTTTAGCCACTGACGAAACGCTGTGCCTCCACGTGCGTGCCGCCAGTGCGGAAACACTAGGGCTCGAAGGTTAAATTTTTTAAAGCTGCTTCAACTCAATTTCTTAATAATCATAGCATTATGATTTTGCTGTTGCCATCGCAAAAAATTTAACGTAGATAATTTTGTCCATGAAATGAAAATGCATTTACATTTGCGCTTTCAAAAAAATTTGTTCAATCTTTCACGAGATGAAAAAAAACTCATTTATAGCGCCGCCAACAACGACTGCATACACGCAGGACGGCACGGGTTTTTTTGCTGCCTGCCTCAGGACAGTTTTTTTTAACAAGCCTGACTCCTTTCGCATACGACGTTGATACTCTTTTCCCAACAGTAAGTGAAACTGTTGAAGAGGTTAAACTTTCACGTTGATCTTCGTCTAATTATTTTCCGCTGCATTCGCAGGGTGGTGTAATTTTTTTAAGGATAATTTTTAAAAGAAAATGGAGCAAACCTTCAGGGTATTGGTTGCTGACGCGTCTCATATTGGCTATGCCGATGAGATATGCAGGGAGATGGAAGTGTCTGCCAAGGCGCGGGGCACGGGTATAGCCCGTCGTTCACCGCTATACCTGCAGGAAAAAATGCAGGAGGGCAAAGCGGTCATCGCATTTGGCACAGATGGCAGTTGGGCTGGTTTCTGCTACATTGAATGTTGGGGACATGGCGAATATGTTGCCAATTCCGGCCTTATTGTGTCTCCTGCATTTCGCCGCAGTGGTCTCGCACGCGAGATCAAGAGGAAAGTATTCGAGCTGAGCCGCACGAAATTCCCGGACTCAAAAATATTCGGGCTCACCACCGGCCTTGCAGTGATGAAGATCAATAGCGAGTTGGGCTATGAACCGGTGACTTATTCAGAGCTCACCAACGATGATTCCTTCTGGAAAGGTTGCCAAAGTTGCGTGAATTACGAAATACTTATGAGCAAGAACCGCGGAAATTGCCTGTGCACCGCCATGCTCTATGACCCTAAGGATCATTACGAGCCGTCTGAAACAATTTCAGAATTTAAGAAGAAGGAAAAGATATACGAACGCCTTCTGCGCAGCAAGCAACTACGTTTCCTCAGGAATCTCAAACGCAACCACGTGGTGCTGGCCGTTGCCGGTTTTTTTGCTGCCATTTTTACGCTCACCTTAAAGAAACATTCATAACCGATGGAAAAGGTTGTACTTGCCTATAGCGGCGGACTCGATACTACTTATTGCGCCATTTACCTTTCAAGGGTAAAGAACATGGAGGTGCATGCGCTTACTGTGCAGACAGGCGGTTTCAGCGACGATGAACTGGCTGCCATAGAGCGCAAAGCGCTTCAGGCTGGCGTGGCTTCGTTCAAGGTGGTTGACGTTACCAGGCACTACTATGAAAGCTGCATCAGGTACCTGGTGTATGGTAACGTATTGAAGAATAATACGTACCCGCTCAGCGTAAGTGCTGAGCGGATGGTGCAGGCGATAGCTGTTGCAGAATACGCTAACGCTATTGGCGCAGATGCCATAGCGCATGGCAGCACCGGCGCTGGTAACGATCAGGTTCGGTTCGATATGGTGTTCCAGGGCATGGCTCCGGGTATGAAAATAATTACCCCCATTCGCGACATGAAACTGAGCCGTGAGCAGGAAATCGAATTCCTGCGCAGTCATAATGTGAACATGGATTTCACCAAGGCTCAGTACAGCATCAATAAGGGCTTATGGGGCACTTCTGTAGGCGGTCGCGAAACATTGAACAGCAAAGACTCCTTGCCCGAAAGTGCATGGCCTACACAGGTCAGTTCTTATGATGCGCGGGAAATCACACTTCAATTTGAGCGGGGGGAATTGGTGGCAGTTGATGAAAACAGGTTCACACATCCGGTAGCAGCCATACAATACCTGCAGTCAATAGCGCAGCCATATGGCATTGGCAGGGATATTCATGTGGGCGATACCATCATCGGGATTAAAGGCCGTGTCGGTTTTGAAGCCGCTGCACCGCTCATCATTATAAAGGCGCACCATTTGCTGGAAAAGCACACGCTTACCAAATGGCAGCTTTACTGGAAAGATCAGCTTTCCACATGGTATGGCAACTGGCTGCATGAAGGCATGATGCTGGACCCTACTATGCGCAACATAGAAGCATTCCTGGAGGATACGCAGCAAACAGTGAACGGAAAGGTATTTGTTACGCTTCACCCGCACCGGTTTACAGTTACAGGTATTGAAAGCGATCACGACCTGATGAGCAGCAAATTTGGCTCATATGGCGAGATGAATAACGGATGGAGTGGCGACGACGTGAAAGGGTTCGCAAAAATATTTGGCAACCAGGTAGGTATCTATCACCAGGTCAATAAAGCTAAAGTTGAAGCCGATGAGCAATAAAAAGATCAAGGCCGGCATAATGGGTGGTGCAGGCTATACCGGCGGCGAAATGATCCGTTTGCTGTTGAACCACCCTTATGCGGAGATTGCATTTGTTCATAGCAGAAGCAATGCCGGCGAGCCGGTTTCAAATGTACATGCGGATCTCATCGGCGAAACATCACTTGTGTTTTCCAGTGAGTTGAAGCCGGATATAGACGTGCTGTTCCTGTGTGTGGGGCATGGCGAGGCAATCAGCTTTATGAAGGAGAATCGTCTCCCGGAACACGTAGCGGTGGTGGACTTGTCACAAGACTTCAGGTTGCATGAAAATGCGGTGTTCGGCGACTATAAGTTTACCTATGGTTTGCCGGAGGTAAATAGGGAAAAGATCCGGAAAGCAAGGAACATCGCGAACCCTGGCTGTTTCGCTACCGCTATCCAATTGGCGCTTTTGCCATTGGCCGATGCCGGTATGTTGGAGACAGCGCATGTAACTGGGATTACCGGATCTACCGGCGCTGGACAGAAACTGCAGGCGTCATCACATTTTTCCTGGAGACAAAATAATATCGAGGCTTACAAGTCGCTCTCGCATCAGCATTTGGCTGAGATAGGCGAGACGCTGAAGGGGCTGCAGCCTGTCTTCAGGCCCGTTCATTTTATTCCCTGGCGCGGCGATTTCACCCGTGGCATTTACGTGTCTGCCTACATGGAATGTAGCCTTTCCCTGGAAGAGACCTACAGCCTTTACGACAGATACTATCAGCATCATCCGTTCACGCATGTTTCCCGCACGATGATCAATCTGAAGCAGGTGGTGAACACCAACAAATGCCTGCTGCATATTGAAAAAGAAGGCGATCAGCTAATTGTGCACAGCGCCATTGATAACCTGCTGAAAGGCGCATCAGGGCAGGCTGTTCAAAATATGAACCTGATGTTTGGTCTGCCGGAAGATGCCGGTCTAAAATTAAAAGCAACTGCATTTTAAACGCACGCAAATGAAACTATTCGACGTTTATCCGATCAACGACATCACCATCACAAAAGGCCTCGGGTCTTATGTGTGGGACAACGAAGGGAATAAATACCTCGATTTTTACGGTGGTCACGCTGTTATTTCCATCGGTCATACGCATCCGCACTACGTGCATCGCCTCACCGACCAATTGAATAATATTGGCTTCTATTCCAATTCCATTAAGATCCCCTTGCAGGATGAATTGGCGGATCGCCTTGGCAGGATGAGCGGAAAGAACGACTACCAGTTGTTCCTCTGCAACTCAGGCGCCGAAGCCAATGAAAATGCCATGAAGCTGGCGTCTTTTCACACTGGCAGGAAGAAGATCATTGCGTTCTCTAAATCCTTTCATGGCCGCACCTCGCTATCGGTTGCAGCCACTGATGCGCCCTCGATCGTAGCCCCTGTCAACCAGACGGACAACATACATTTTCTGCCATTTAACGATAAGGAAACACTAAATGCCTTTTTTGCACAGCATGGCAGCGACATCGCCGGCGTGATCGTAGAGGGTATTCAGGGTGTTGGCGGCATCAATGTTGCCGCACCTGAGTTTCTGCAAGCGATCAGGTCTCTGTGCGACGAGCATGGTGCGTTATATATCGCCGACAGTGTTCAGTGCGGCTATGGCCGTTCCGGGAAGTTCTTTTCGCATGATTATGCTGGTGTAAATGCAGACATCTACACTATGGCAAAGGGCATGGGTAACGGTTTTCCGGTTGGTGGTATTATTATAGCGCCGCACATAACGCCCCGGCATGGTATGCTGGGCACAACTTTTGGCGGCAATCACCTGGCCTGTGCCGCAGCGCTGGCCGTGCTGGAGGTAATGGAGCAGGAAGACCTTAATGCACATGTGCATGCGTTGAGCAAACACCTGTTCGATGCGCTGAGTAACATAACGGAACTACAGAATGTGCGCGGTCGCGGGTTGATGATCGGTTTCGATGTGCCGGAAGAATGTAAGGACCTGAAAAAGCGCTTGCTGTCGCGCCACCGCATATTCACGGGCGAGGCAAAGCCCAATGTCATCCGCCTGCTGCCTGCTCTGAATATTGGGTATCGCGAAGCTGATACGCTGATAGAGGCGATAAAAGAAGAGCTGAACAATTACGATTAACCTGTTAGAATTTGAACCGCAGCCATGAAAAATTTCATTTCGGTTAAGGATGTATCGGACATCGACGCTTTGGTGCAACTTGCAAAGAAGTATAAGTCTTCGCCTTTGATGGACAGACGCCTGGGCGAAGGACGCAGGGTAGGGTTACTTTTTCTCAATCCAAGTTTGCGCACACGCCTGAGCACGCAGATAGCGGCACAAAACCTGGGCATGGAAGCCATCGTATTCAACGCCGACAAAGACGGCTGGAAGATGGAGTTTGAAGATGGCGCTGTAATGAATGGCACTTCTGTGGAGCATATCAAGGATGCAGCGCCTGTAATGGGTGCTTATTTTGATATCCTTTGCATCAGGACGTTTCCGTCTTTGACTAACCGGGACGACGATTACAACGAGATTCTCGTTGAGCAGTTGATCAGGTACAGTGGCATTCCGGTGGTTAGCCTGGAGAGTGCAACCCTCCATCCTTTACAGAGCCTTGCGGACATCATTACAATAACGGAGAACTTTGATCAGCCCAGGAAGCCGAAGGTAGTGCTCACCTGGGCGCCACATATAAAACCGATACCGCAATGTGTGGCTAATTCTTTTGCCCAGTGGGTAAATGCCTGGGGTGGCGCAGATTTCGTGATCGCTCACCCGGAAGGCTACGAGTTGGACAGCAGGTTTACCGAAGGTGCGGCAATAACCAACGACCAGCAAGCGGCAATGCAAGACGCGGACTTTGTCTATGTGAAGAACTGGAGCGCATATAATGACTACGGCAAAGTGCTTACTGAAGGCAGCAACTGGATGCTCACGAAAGAACACCTTGCTACAACGAACAATGGCCAGGTGATGCACTGTTTGCCTGTGAGAAGGAACGTGGAGCTGAGTGACGAAGTGCTGGATGGAGCCAATAGCATCGTTAGTCAGCAGGCGGCCAACCGTATTTGGGCAGCGCAGGCGGTGCTGTCCGAGATACTTAAAACGAAATACAACTGATGATGCAGGTTTCTGTTGTTAAGATCGGCGGCAATGTTATTGACGACGCGCGGAAATTGAACTTGTTTCTGCACGAGTTCGGTTGCTTGCCCGGCTATAAAATATTGGTTCATGGCGGTGGCAAGGTGGCTACCGAAGTAGGCGGCCGGTTGGGGCTACAGCCTAATTATGTAAATGGCCGGCGCATCACCGATGCAGATACGTTGGATGTCGTTACGATGGTGTACGGCGGATTGCTGAATAAGAAGATTGTCGCCGCGCTGCAGGCTGCAGGCTGTAATGCAATAGGCCTCACCGGTGCAGATGCAAACCTGGTGCCTGCCGTAAAGCGCCCGGTTAAAGATGTTGACTACGGTTTTGTGGGCGATGTAAAAAGCGATGACGTAAATGCGGAAATTTTGATCACGCTCCTGCAGGCGGGACTTACGCCGGTGCTGGCCCCGTTGACGCACGATGGCAGCGGCAGCATGCTCAATACCAATGCCGATACAATAGCGCAGGAAGTGGCAAAGGCGCTGGCTGCCGGCAAAGATCTGTCGGTGCAATTGATCTACTGTTTTGAAAAGAAAGGGGTGCTTCGCGACCCCGCCGATGAAGGTTCTGTCATAAACCAGGTCACCAAAGCTGGCTTCAGTGACCTGGTAGCTGATGGCATTGTCTCCGGAGGAATGATACCCAAGCTTGAAAATGCGCTGGCAGCTACAGCAAGCGGCGTGGAACGGGTGATGATAGGGCCGGCGGAACAATTGCAGCAATTGTTTAACGGCGAAGCAGGAACAACAGTGATATGACGACTACTACAGCACAGCAACTTACAGACGATGCAACAGCCTTATTGAAAAGGCTGATCGCTATCCCTTCCTTTAGCAAGGAGGAGCATGGCACTGCCGATGCTATATCCGGCTTCCTGGTGCGCAGGCAGGTTGAGGCGCAGCGGCTTGGCAATAATGTGTGGGCGCGGAATAAATGCTTTGACGGCAAAAAGCCGACGATCCTGCTCAATTCCCACCACGATACCGTCAAACCGAACGCAGGCTACACCAACGATCCGTTTCGCGCACTCGAACAGGATGGAAAACTATACGGGCTTGGAAGCAATGATGCAGGAGGTTGCCTGGTAGCGTTGCTGGCAACATTCCTTCACTATTACGACCGGCAGGATCTCAGGTATAACCTGATCTTCGCTGCCACGGCCGAGGAAGAGATATCTGGTGAGCATGGCATTTCGGCGCTATTGCCTTATTTGGGTGACATAGACTGCGCCATAGTGGGAGAGCCTACACAGATGCAGATGGCAGTTGCAGAAAAGGGATTGATGGTGCTGGATTGCACGGTGCATGGCACTGCAGCCCACGCGGCAAACAGCAATGGCGATAACGCTATTTACAAAGCCATGAAGGACATTGGATGGTTCCGGGATTTTCATTTTCCCATCGTATCGCCGCTGCTGGGGCCAGTAAAAATGACGGTGACCATCATCAATGCAGGCACGCAGCACAATGTTGTGCCGGGTAAGTGCGTGTTCACCGTCGATTGTCGCATCAATGAATGTTATTCGCACGAGCAGGTGCTGGACGAGGTGCGGAAAAATGTGACATGCGACGTTAATCCACGCAGCATGAGGATGCGGGCCACTGCTATTGATGCAGAACATCCATTGGTCAGATCGGGCAGTAGGTTGGGCCGCTCACTTTATGGTTCACCTACGCTTTCAGATAAGGCGCTGATGCCATTCCCCGCATTAAAAATGGGTCCGGGTGATTCGGCCCGCAGCCACAGCGCCGATGAATTTATTTACCTCAGCGAAATAGAGGAGGGTATCGACATGTACATTCAAATGCTAAGCCAACTGTTATGAAACTCTGGGAAAAAAACAACACTGAGGTCTCTGCACAGGTTGATCGTTTTACGGTAGGCCGCGATAGGGAATTCGATACCCGGTTAGCCCGCTTTGATGTGCAAGGGTCGCTGGCTCATATAGCTATGCTTTGCTCGGTAGGGTTGTTGCCCCGGGGTGAATTTGAGATACTGAGCAATGAGTTGCAGAACATAGAAGCGGCGATAATTGAAGGGAATTTTTCTATAAGGGAAGATGTAGAGGACATTCATTCGCAAATTGAACTGATGCTTACTGAGCGGGTAGGGGATGCCGGCAAAAAGATACATAGCGGCCGCAGCAGAAATGACCAGGTGGCTGTTGACATCAAATTATACCTCAGGCACGAGATACTTGAGCTGAAAGGATTGGTGCTTCAATTATTCGAGGTATTACAGCAATTGAGTGAGCTGCATAAGGATAAACTGCTTCCTGGTTATACGCATCTCCAATTGGCTATGCCTTCATCATTCGGTTTGTGGCTGGGGGCATATGCTGAGGGCCTTGTAGATGATATGAACTTGCTGGCAACCGCATATGATATGGCCAATAAGAACCCGCTCGGCAGTGGCGCAGGCTACGGTTCTTCTTTTCCGCTCGACAGGCAAATGACCACCGACCTGTTGCAGTTTGCCTCATTGCACTATAACAGCATTTATGCACAGATGAGCAGGGGGAAAACAGAGCGCTTCCTGGCTATGGCCATCAGCAGTTTTGCCGCTACACTTGGCAAACTGAGTATGGATATATGCCTGTACATGAATCAGAATTTCGGTTTCATTAGCCTTCCGGCGGCGTTCACCACAGGCAGCAGCATCATGCCGCACAAAAAGAACCCCGATGTGTTTGAACTCATCAGGGGAAAATGCAGCAGGTTGCAGGCGTTGCCCAACGAATTGACCCTGCTCATGAACAACCTTCCATCGGGATACCATCGGGATATCCAGTATTCAAAGGAAATGCTGTTTCCCGCGATAGATGAACTGAAAGCATGCCTGGAAATGGCTACGATGGTTTTGCCCGGCATTGAAGTCAGGGATCGGGTAAGCGAAGGTGTTCAGTACAAGTATTTGTTTACTGTCGAAAAGGTGAACGAACTGGTCAATGCAGGCGTGCCGTTTCGCGATGCCTACAGGCAGGTAGGAAATGAAGTGGAAAATGGCACGTTTACCTATGCAGGACAATTGAAGCACACACACCAGGGCAGTATAGGCAATTTGTGCACCGCTGAAATTGCCACCTTGATGCAGCAGGTTCTGACGAGGTTTGTCGGATAATACTCACGCATGATGTCGATCACGACACCGCAGCATGCTGCCGTGTCTTCATCAGTTGGCGTATCGCAGCTACGTGCGCCAGTAGCACAGTTGGCACAATAAAGGCAGGCAGGAGGGTGAAGGGGAAGTAGAGCACAGCAACGTTCGGTTGATCGAATGCCAGCTTTTGCAATGGCCCCGGCACTGAGAGCACAGCAGTTACCACAACATTAAGCAGCAGCGCCAGGCAAACAAAATTCCATATCAGCAGGCTGTTGCGGTTGCCGCTGTTCTTCCTGAATACGAAGAACCAGACCAATGGCGCGGTAAGACCTGAAAAGATGTCCCAGTTGCGGCCCTCAAAGGTGATGAGTGTTGGCACAAGTTTAAGTACAGAAAGCTGGTACAGGCATATTTCAACAACCAGCCTCACCACGTGGAGCAAGGTGAGCATACTGAGGTCGAACTTGTCCAGGAAACGCCGGCCAGCCGGCACTATCATCAGCATGATGATGGCCACGGCAGGTGGCGCTGCAAGCAATGGAAACCGAAGAGCACCCGCATCGCCTGGCTTATAAAAGCCCCTCAGCGACAGCACCGACTGCAGCACCAGCCACACTATGGAAATGATCAGAAGCGGAAGTGAATAGCGGCTGGCCCGGTAGATGAAAAAGAAGGCAAGTGAAACTGCGAATACCAGTAAGATCGCAGCAATGGTGATGAGTGGCATAAACGGAAATTTGGTACAAAGAAAGGACGGATGCGGCTATAAAAACCTGCCATTTGACAAGAAATGACCGGCTCACCTTTTCGCAAATTCTCTTCTGATGCGGCTGAGCGATGTATCGGTTACGCCAAGGTAGGTCGCTACATGTTTTAGTTGAGCATATTGAAATATCTCAGGCCATTGCTCCAGCAGCGAAGCATACCGTTGCTCCGCCGTCTGGGAGATCATACTTAGGGTGCGTGCCTTGAGCAGGGAAAAATTCTTTACCAGTGTATGGCGGCCAAAGTCCCTGAACGAAGGCAGCGCATGGAACAGATCGTTTAGATCCTCGAATGTTAGTGCCCAACCAGTGCACCGGGTCAGCGCATGTATGTTTTCGTTGGAGGGCGTGCGATTAAAAAAGGACGATACCTCGAACACTACACGCCCTGGCGTAAAGAAATTAGTGGTCACTTCATTGCCGTCCGTGTCACAGGCAAATGCCCGCATAGCTCCGGTTTCAAGCGACAAATAAACATCGTTTACCTGCCCGGCCCTCAGCATGAAGTCGCCTTTCTCGTAGGTGTGCCTAGTAAACCGCCTTGCTATTTCGCGTGCATTCTCGTCCTCAATGATGCCTGGGCCGCTCAAAAGCTCGATGAGCATATCATGTTCCATGCTGCAAATGTAATGTTTGAACAATATTGCATAAATTCATGTATGGCTGTTCAAAGTGCGGGATTGTTGGTATATCGCAGTACTGAGGGTGGGATAGAGGTCTTTCTGGTCCATCCCGGCGGCCCGTTCTTCGCAAAGAGGGATGACGGGGTATGGTCAATTCCCAAAGGCGAGGTATCCGGCATAGACTTGCTCAGCGAAGCCATCAGGGAGTTCACTGAGGAGACCGGGCAAACGATAGCTGGTGATTTTCACTCGTTGGGATCAGTGAGGCAAAAGAGCGGTAAGGAGGTGTTCGCGTGGGCGGTAGAAGGTGAAGTAAATGCCGAAAAAATTGTGTCGAATACATTTACCATAGAATGGCCACCGCATAGCCGCCACATGCGCGAATTTCCCGAGGTGGATCGGGCCGGGTGGTTCACGATATCACAGGCGAGGGTGAAGCTCAGTCCCGCGCAGGCAGCGTTGCTTGATAGGCTGCTTCAATTGACTGCTGCTGTCTGACGAAGGTCATCTTTATTCCTGCCGAATGTCATGATTGCTGGTGGTCGTCTTGGTTATGTTTGCCCGGAAACTATAGCACATGCCATTTTATCACAGTCTTGGTGTTGTTCCAGACAAACGCCACGTTGTTAGCCGTCAGCCCAATGGAGCATTATACCAGGAAGAATTAGTAGGTACACAGGGCTTCGGCGGCCTTTCTTCCCTGGCTTACCACTTATACCCGCCTACGCGCGTTAAGCAGAAAGGAGAGCCTTATTCTGTAAAGCCAAAAGTGGCTATTGAGAACGGTCTCAATGCCATGAGCTTTAAAGGCTTTGATGTGAAGCCCGAAGCCGATTATCTGAAAAGCCGGAAGGTTCTGTTCACCAATGCAGCGATGCACGTGGGCCTGGCAGCGCCGCAAAAATCAACCGGGTATTTCTACAAAAATGCAGATGCCGACGAGCTCTTGTTTGTGCATAAAGGGTCGGGCAAGGTAAAAACCATGTATGGTGAATTACCGTTCCAGTATGGTGACTATATTCTCATTCCGAGAGGGACGGTCTACCAGATAGATTTTGACACGGAAGATAACCGCCTGTTGTTTGTAGAATCATTCGATCCTGTTTTCACGCCGCGCCGTTACCGCAACGATTTCGGTCAATTATTGGAACATTCACCATTCTGCGAACGTGATATCAAACGTCCGCAAAATCTGCAGACGTTCGATGAAAAGGGCGACTTTGATATTTATATCAAGAAGAAAGGGATCATGTTCCCGTACGTTTATACCAATCATCCGTTCGACGTAGCAGGCTGGGATGGTTACCACTATCCTTACACCTTTTCGATCTTCAATTTCGAGCCGATCACAGGTCGCATCCACATGCCGCCGCCTATCCATCAGACATTCGAGAGCCGCAATTTTGTTGTTTGCTCATTTGTGCCCAGGCTTTACGACTATCATCCACAGGCGATTCCGGCGCCATATCACCACAGCAATATCGACAGCGACGAGATACTGTATTACGTTGACGGAGACTTCATGAGCCGCAACAATATTCAGGCCGGTCAGCTCACGCTGCACCCAGGCGGAATCCCTCATGGGCCACACCCAGGTGCTATAGAGCGCAGCATTGGCCAGAAGGAGACCAAGGAGCTTGCAGTAATGATAGACCCGTTTGCACCAATGAACATCACAGAAGATGCAATGCAGATAGAAGTGAAGGATTATTATAAATCATGGTTAACCGAGTAAATATTTAGAATATGTCAGCAGACCTCAAAAATGTAACGAACTATAATTACGGTATCGAAAAGATATTCGATAAGGCAGCCGACTTCCTGCCTATCAACGGTACCGATTATGTGGAACTTTATGTGGGCAACGCCAAGCAGGCGGCGCACTATTATAAAACCGCTTTCGGCTTTCAGTCACTGGCTTATTCAGGGCTGGAAACCGGCAATAAGAATGCTACGTCTTATGTTCTGGTTCAGGACAAGATCAGGCTGGTGCTGACCACGCCCATGAATTCCGCTACGCCGATCGCTGAGCACATCAAAAAGCACGGTGATGGTGTTAAAGTCATCGCCATGTGGGTGGACGATGCACGTGCCGCGTTTGAAGAAACTACAAAACGCGGTGCAGAAGTAAGCTTCGCGCCGGTTGTGGAAAAAGATGAGTTTGGAGAAGTGGTAAAGGCGGGCATTCACACCTATGGTGAAACACTGCACATTTTTATCGAAAGGAAAAATTACAAAGGTGCGTTCCTTCCCGGCTTTGTTAAATGGGAGTCTGAATATAACCCGGGTGTCACAGGTCTGAAATATGTTGACCATATGGTGGGCAATGTAGAGTTGGGCGGTATGAACAAATGGGCCGACTTCTATGCGCGGGTCATGGGTTTTGCTAATCTCATCACGTTTGATGACAAGGACATCTCTACCCAATACACGGCCCTGATGAGCAAGGTGATGACCAATGGTAACGGGCGTATTAAATTTCCAATAAATGAGCCTGCCAAGGGACTGAAGAAATCCCAGGTGGAAGAATACCTGGATTTCTATGAGGGACCCGGCTGCCAGCATATTGCTGTTGCAACGGATGACATTGTGTTCACCATCTCTGAAATGAAAAAGCGTGGTGTAGAGTTTCTGCATGTGCCGGGTACGTACTACGATACTGTGGCCGACCGCGTAGGTACAATTGCGGAGGACATGGCCGTATTAAAAAGCCTGGGCATCATGGTGGACAGGGATGAGGAAGGCTATTTGCTGCAGATATTCACCAAGCCGGTAGAAGACCGCCCGACGCTGTTCTTCGAGATCATTCAGCGAAAGGGTGCTCGGTCGTTCGGCAAGGGCAATTTTCAGGCGCTGTTCGAATCTATTGAGGCAGAACAGGCGCGTCGTGGTACACTGTAATTATCAAATATCGATCACTAAAAAGACTGATTATGGAAATTGTTGAAACACCAGGTAAGGCAAGCGAAGCCATGCTCAAGAATTTTGAAGAAAAGATAGAGCGGGGCGATGCCATAGAACCCAGGGATAAAATGCCCGATGGGTATCGCAAACACTTGCTGAGGCAAATATCTCAGCATGCACATTCTGAGGTAATTGGTATGCAGCCGGAGGGCAACTGGATCACACGTGCGCCTTCTTTGCGTGCGAAGCAGATATTGCTGGCTAAGATACAGGATGAAGGCGGTCATGGTCTTTATCTCTATAGCGCAGCCGAAACGCTTGGCGTAGGCAGGGATGAAATGATCGGCCAACTGCACAGCGGCAAGGCTAAGTATTCCAACATATTCAATTACCCGGCGCTTACATGGGCTGATATCGGTGCTATTGGCTGGCTGGTTGATGGCGCAGCCATCGTTAACCAGGTATCGCTGCAGCGTACGTCTTATGGCCCGTATAGCAGGGCAATGGTGCGCATTTGCAAGGAGGAGAGTTTCCACCAGCGCCAGGGCTACGAGATCATGGCAAAGATGATGAAAGGAACCAAGGATCAGCAGGAAATGGCACAGGATGCTATGGATCGCTGGTGGTGGCCTTCGCTCATGATGTTTGGCCCGCACGATAGCGAGTCGCCACACACTGGTGACGCTTTCAAATGGAAGATCAAAAGGCAGTCGAATGACGAACTGCGCCAAAAGTTCATAGACAAAACGGTTCAGCAGGCCGAAGTTATCGGGCTTACTATTCCGGATAAGGACCTGAAGTGGAATGAAGCTGCAGGCCGTTATGATCATGGACCTATAAACTGGACAGAGTTTTACCAGGTGATCAATGGTAATGGTCAGTGCAACAGGCAGCGCATGGAGCATCACATCAAGGTGCACGAAGAGGGCGCATGGGTTCGTGAAGCGGCTGAAGCATATCGTCTAAAGAAGGAAAAATAATTTCTGGGCACAAAAAAAATCATAACAAATGGCAACAACAGATTCACAGTTGGCGATGTGGGAAGTTTTTATCCAGTCGAAGCCCGGCGCTAACTACGTACATGCCGGCACCGTACATGCCTCCGATAAAAAAATGGCATTGCAGAATGCACGCGACACCTATACCAGGCGTGGTGAGGGAACAAGCATCTGGGTAGTACCCACTGAGGCGATCGCGGCTTCTAACCCGGACGAGAACGACATGTTCTTTGATCCGGCAAATGATAAGGTTTACCGACTCCCAACATTTTATGTAATGCCGGAAGGGGCAAAAGCTATTTAAAAATATTTTTATGACAGAACAGCAAGCTCTTTTTACATATTGTCTTCGCCTTGGCGATGACGCGCTGATACAATCGTATCGTTTGTCAGAGTGGTGCAGTAATGGCCCTATATTGGAAGAAGACCTGGCCCTGACCAATTTTTCGCTGGATATGATCGGACGTGCGCAGGCATTACTTTCATATGCAGGCCAGATCGAGGGAAAGGGTCGCACTGACGATGATCTCGCTTACCGCAGGGGCGAACGCCAGTTTTACAATCACCTGATGGTTGAATTGACGAATGGCGATTTTGCGTTCACTATTGCCAGGCAGTTCCTGGTGTCTGCTTTTGAAAAGTTCTACTACACAGAACTGCTTCATAGCACAGACACAATGCTGGCTGCAATTGCCGCGAAGGCGATCAAGGAGATCAAGTATCACCTCGCTCACGCAGCAGACTGGATGGTTCGCCTGGGTGATGGTACCGCGCAAAGTCACGACCGCATGCAAACTGCACTCAACAAATACTGGCCTTATACCGGCGAGTTTTTTGAACAGGATGAGCTCGCGGCAAAGCTCGCAGAAAGTGGTATTGCGCCAAACATTGAACTGGTGAAGGAACACTGGGACCAATATATTCGCGAAGTGATAAAAGAAGCTACATTATCAGTTCCGGAAACGACACATATGCAGACCGGTGGGAAGCGCAACGGGATCCATACAGAAAACCTGGGGCATATTCTATCAGAAATGCAATACCTGCAGAGAGCATACCCTGACGCGATATGGTAGGCCAGTCATTTACAAAAGATAGCATTTTAGCTATATTATCACAGATCGCAGATCCGGAAATACCGGTTGTAAATATCTGTGAGATGGGAATGGTGAAAGATGTTTTGTTTCACAATGATCGTTGTGAGGTACTGCTGACGCCAACATATACCGGATGTCCTGCAATGGGAATAATAGAGCAGGACATCCGGGCTATGCTGCACAAATATGGGGTAGCCAATGTTGACGTAAAGCTTGTTTACGATCCGGCCTGGACAACTGACTGGATGAATGAGCAGGCGAAAGGCAAATTAAAGCAATATGGCATTGCCCCCCCATTGCATTCATCGTGCAACAGCGACAGCTTCCGCAGCAATATCATTGAATGCCCCCGCTGCCACTCTGATGATACGGTGATGCTGAGCCGGTTTGGGTCAACAGCGTGTAAGGCGCTCTACAAGTGCAACTCCTGCAAGGAGCCGTTCGAGTATTTCAAGTGTCATTAGGAGCAAGCCACCAGGTGCATTCTCCGATAAAAATTGATAGTTTTGGTGCAAGGCTCGCTTTATGAACGTTGTCTTGTACTACGATCGGATGGAAGGCGGCCACCTTTGTTTTTCCGATGGATCAGTGTTTGAAAACGGCTGCAGCCCTTGCCGATTAACGATGAACGGAAAGGAAGTGATCGTGTTCCTTTGCCCTGAAGCGAATGGAGACGTCTATCTGTGCCAGCACGACCTGTAAAGTATTGCACGCAAAATATTCGGTTGTACCTGTATGTAGGGGTCGGCGCTGAAAATTAATAGGCCATGCGTCCGCCGGGGGGGCTTGCAAGGTCATTGTAGCAGTTACTTCCTGAATAGCTTATCTTTGTTGTAGTAGCAATGCAAGGTATCAGGGTCAAACTGCCATGAATAAAATATTCTCCTATCTGCTCTTTTTCACTTTTCTGCTTGGCGGTGCTCAAAGGGCCCGGGCCAACCATATTTTTGGTGGCGACCTGCTTTATACCAACTACCTGAACGATTCTACATACATCATCAAGCTGACGCTATATGCGGATTGCAAGGCTACAGCGTCCCTGATCACCGATTTGTATACATCAACACCTATTATCTACTTCTATAACGGCTCCACAATGTTGGATAGTTTCGTGGTAAAGCTGCAGGCAGGTTCAGGTATGGATGTGTCTCCGGTCTGCCCGGCAATGGTGTCGCAAACGGCGTGCAACATTTCTGGTACCCTCCCTGGGGTCCGGCAATTCATTTACCTCGATACAATTCATTTTCCAGAAAAATCAGCCAACCTAAATTTCGTTTTCAAGGGACATCTCAACGCTCCCTGGAATATCAGTGCAGGCCGCAGTGCCAACATAACGAACCTTGAAGGACCGGCTACATCGCTTTTGCAATTAACTGCGCATCTTAACAATTTGAATGCCCCTAACTCTTCACCGGCATTTTCAACAATTCCCACACCATTTTATTGCGTCAATGTGCCTGAAGAATATAATCAGGGTGCCGTGGATCCGAACGGAGATTCCCTGGCGTTCGCATTGGTGAGTGCGGTTGACGGCTCCACAGGTGCTGATGTGTCATACATATCGCCGTGCACGCCTTCAGCTCCGCTGCTCATTACCGGAGGTAGTTTTTTGTTCAATCCTCTTAACGGCCAGGTCTCTTTCAAAACTGGTAGCCAACAGGACGCTTCGGTTGTGAACCAGGTATCCGAGTACAGGGGTGGGGTGCTTGTCGGCACCAGCCAGCGCGAGATGGCCTTTATCGTTCAGGATGGCTGCTCAGGAAATCCGCCCGTAGTTACATTGACCAATGTCGTAGGCGCCGCCGTGACCAATGGAACAGTGATCAATATCTGCAGAAATACGCCTCACGTCAGTTTTGATATTTCGATCGCCAACCCGGATGGCGACACTATTTTTGTGACGCCAACTGGTGTTCCATCCTCAGCTACGCTTATTATTAGCAACGATAGCACACCATCTCCGTCAGGTTCGTTTAGCTGGAATACGGCAACTTTAGCCACCGGCGTCTATTCGTTTTTTCTTACCGTAAAAGATGATCACTGCCCTCTCGCCAGCACCCAAACTATCGCCTACACGATCAATGTGGCAGATGTGCCGCAGATAGCCGCAACACAGCTATCCAGCACACAATGTATCCATCAGGCGCTGGTTAGTTTTTACCTGATAGGTGGCTTCATGCCGCGCACTGTGACTGTGCTTGACGGCAGTTCGGTCGTTGCAACGCTTACTGATACTGCCGGAACTGCCGCCGGAAGTACGCTCACAGACAGCTTGCCGGGCGGCACTTACACTGTGATCGTCAGCTCAGATTCTGCCTGCAGTACATCTATATCATTTACGGTTGCCGATTCCGGCAGCCTTCCTGATGTGCCCCTGCATATGAACATTTGCCAGTATGCGCCATCGCAGGCGATAGATATTGCGCCTGTTGCACCGGGGGCAACTTTTTCATGGTTTGATGCTGATGGGACTCCGCTTGCCGGCCCACCCACGCCCAATACATTTTCAGCAGCAAACTATGTGTACTATTATACGGAGCAATATAAAGTCTGTAACTCCGGTCCCGATTCCGTATATGTGACGGTTCATCCTCCCCCGCTTGTTTCCATTCTCAATATTCCTCAAACCATTTGCTATGGCGACAAAATATATCTGCACGCTACCGGAGGAGTATCCTATGTGTGGGAACCGGTGGATGTCGTTAAGTCGGATACCGGGGGGCAATATGTGGAGACACTGGATCCCGTTTCCTTAACTGTTGTTGCAATGGACGCAGTTGGTTGTGTTGACAGCGCAGCCATTTCCTTTTCCGATATTCAGCCATGTTGCAATTTCTCATACCCCAATGCATTCACGCCGAATAATGATGGGGGCAACGATGGATTCAAGATCGTTACGTGGGGCAATATGAGGGAATTTTCCCTATCCATTTACAACCGGTGGGGGCAGCGCGTATTCTGGACATCCGATCCCGATAAGCGTTGGGACGGAACATTCCAGGGCACGCTATGCGAGATAGGCGTGTATTTCTACATCATGAATGCCGAATGCCTTACCGGGAGAAAAGAGACCCACAAAGGAGACGTGTTGCTGATCAGGTGATCATTGCAAGACGCTCATAAGTGAATAAGCCGATTTTAGCGGATTGATGCCAAGTGCCAGTTGATGACCACGTTCACCCATCTCATAAAGCTGCTCATCTGTCATTTCTACGATCTGTTGCAAACGATGTTTCAGATCTGCTTCGTTGCCGGTTTCAAACCGGAATCCATTATACCCGTTGATGAGGAAGGCGTCGTTTGCGCCTACTCCGCTTGAGGTAATTATCGGCAGGCCGGCAGCGGTAAATTCATGTACCACCACCCCCCATGGATCTATGGAGCTGGGCAAACAAAAGACGCCCCATTCTTTGGTTCGCTCAGCCACCTGCTCATTTGCCAGGAAATCTATGATCTCAATATCCGGAGTCGCAGTGAATTTAACCGGGCCGTTCCCTACCAACACAAGCTTCCAGTCGTTCGGGTGCGTTTTTTTTAAACTGGTAAAGGCAGACACCAGCAGATCTATTCTTTTTGATTCTGCCATACGCCCGGCAAAAACGAAGGTGTGCGGATATTTTTGCTTTTTTGTGATCCGGCTTTCGTCAAAAGCTTTCCGGAAAGTTTTCATATCGGCCGACAGCAGCCCGGGAATGATGCGGCTATTGTCATACCCCATTCTGCGCGCGTATTCATATTGCCGGTTGCCGGGCACAAAAAAATAGTCGAAGTACTTTTTATAAAGCGGGTTGGCAAACCAGCTCTTTACCTGCTGCTTTTTACTTCCGGTCCATTGCTCATCACATCCGGTCACCACAACAACGCCCTTTGCCCGGGCATCTTTGGCTGCGGCAAGGTATGCGGCATCCATTCTGCCCGACACATAAATAATGCCTGGCATTCGCTCCGTGATGAATTTTGTTATCGATGCACTGTCAAACGTTGAACGTTTGTGAAAAGTAATGCCCGTTTCGTTTTCCGGGAAAAATGGTGTACGCTTACGTTCGTCCCAATAGATGCAATCTACTTCAGCGCCAAACTCTGAAACCAGTTCGCGCATGATGGCTATTGCATATGGCATTACCTCCGAATACAGGTACACTATTTTTTTTGGATCGGTCATAAGATCAGGTTAGTTAGCTGATGCGAGTTCCTGGTACAATTGAAAATACTGTTCTGCCACCTTGCTTTGCTCATAGGGTATAACGTTCACCCTTCCTTTGTTCACATAGCTTTCATAGAGTGTTTTATCGGTAGTGAGGCTTACAATAGCGTCCCTTATCTGCCCGGGGTCGTTCTGATCTACAAGCAAAGCAGAATCTCCGGCCACTTCCTTCATGGCCCCGATATTGCTGGTGATCACCGGCCTGCCCACCGTTTGTGCTTCTATAATAGGCATCCCAAACCCTTCGTAGTGTGATGCAAAAAAAAGCAGGTCACACTGATCATAGAGTTCAAATACCTGCTGCTCGGTAATATTCTGGTGCAGTGAAAAAGAGGTGCGGTTTTCGGTCAGAAGCGCTTCGTCCTCAGCACTTAAAAAAGCTGCAATATCCAGGTGCACATTCATGCCCGCAGTAGCCAGTATCAGGTTCTTCAGGTTCTTGTGCTTTCCGCTGCCTATCTGCAGTATTCTTGGTATTGTGTTCAACTCTTTTTTCCCGCTATACCTGAACACTGGTTTCACCGGGTTGGGGATCACTACAATTTTTTCAGCCGGAAGGCCAAGCAACGTTGTCAGGTTGTTTTTGGTGAACTCGGATACTACAGTTATCCGGTCAATATTTTTAATTGGCCACTGAAACCAGAAGAATTTATAGACAGCGCTCAGCAATTTGCTCCTGTTCTTTAATGTCTGGTAGTGGCCCACATCGTGCACCGTCAATATGTTCTTCCTGCCACCCATGCCAATAGCCAGGAAATTAACATCGCCGGTTATGTGGTTGATGCGGCCTGCGAATTTACGGGCCATGAGCACATTCCTGAACCGCGACACATTCGGATCGCAATAAAATTCTGTGATGATGACCCTGTCCTTCAGTACAGTCTTAACGGTTTGAAATATGCCCTCAATTGAAACGCCTGTGGAACGTGGCTCGCGATAAAAATAATTGACTGACAACATCCGGCGAGTGAGTAAAGACGAAAAATCGGAAACGAACTGGATTTGTTGCTAAAGTAGCTATTTCCAGTTCATTTCCGATGAGCTAAAATGATATTATTGCTATTGTTGAACTATTGCGGCATTGTTTGCAGCGCCTCAATTATCTTTCCCTCTATCTCGTTATAGTTAACATCGTGCTTTACAAAGGTTTTGCCGGTAACTATTTCATAGAGCTCTATGTAGCGTTCAGATATTTGCCCCACAACTTCATCGGTCATTTCAGGCACTTGCTGTCCTTCCTGTCCCTGGAAGCCGTTTTCCATCAGCCATTCGCGCACAAACTCCTTCGAAAGTTGTTTCTGAGGCTCATTTTTCTTCTGGCGGTCTTCAAAGCCGTCGAGGTAAAAGTAGCGTGAAGAATCAGGCGTGTGTATCTCATCGATCAGGTATATGGTGTCGCCGATCTTTCCGAATTCGTATTTAGTATCAACCAGTATCAGCCCGCGCTCTTTGGCTATCTCGCGGCCGCGCTCAAACAGGGCCAGTGTGTATTGCTCCAATTGCTCATATTCCTTCTCTGAAACCAGCCCGGTGCGGATGATCTCTTCCCTTGAAATATCTTCATCATGCCCTACATGTGCTTTGGTCGTAGGTGTGAGGATCGGTTTCTCAAAAAAGTCGTTTTCCTTCAGTCCTTCCGGCAGCGCTACACCGCACAGTTCGCGCTTGCCGCTTTTGTATGTGCGCCATGCATGGCCGGTAAGGTTGCCGCGCACCACCATTTCCACGGGATATGTCTCGCATTTCAGGCCAATGGTCACGTTGGGTAAAGGCACGCTTAATTTCCAGTTAGGAACTATATCACTGGTCGCGTCCAGGAACTGGGCTGCGATCTGGTTAAGCACATGGCCCTTATATGGAATGGGACGGGGTAGCACCACATCAAATGCAGAAATTCTGTCGCTTACCACCATTACCATATATTTATCGGCAATAGTGTAAACGTCGCGAACCTTGCCCTTGTAGAAATTTGTCTGGTGTGGAAATTGCATAGTTTATATTTTTTTGGAGCGCAAAGATAAGGGTAACCAGTGATATAATAATCATAAAAATTTGTGACACATAGAAATGAATGATGTTCATTGCCGTTACAGGTAGTATTATGTTGTATCTTGCCCGGCTGATGCACCTAAACGCACTTGACGCTGTAACCAAAGGCATTCTTATCGGGCTTTTCATGGCAGTTTCCGTTGGCCCCACGCTTTTTGCCGTTATTAAATACAGCCTCAGCAATAGCCACAAAGCCGGTCTTGCATTTGTATTGGGTGTCTCGCTCAGCGATATTATGTATGTGACCATTGCCAACCTGGCGGCTGGCTGGCTGCAGATGCTCAGTACATACAGCACTTATATAGCGTATGGTGGTTCCGTCGTGCTGATGATCGTCGGATTGGCGGGCCTCATCAGAAAGCCGGGTCCGCAGCAACCTGCTGCCGAGGTAACCATTAGCGGGGGACGGTATTTCAGGATATGGGCCAGCGGGTTTCTCATCAATACCATCAACCCGGGCGTCATCATTAGCTGGCTAATGGCTGTTTCTGCGACCGTCAATAACAGCGGTGGGTATCGGTTCCTGCTTTTTGGCACCTGCCTTGCCCTTATCCTTTCCATTGATTTTCTTAAAGTTTTCCTCGCGGCCAAGATCAAGACCTTCCTTACGCCTAAGCGTGTGGTCTATGTGCAGCGCTTTTCTTCCATAGTTATTTTTTGCCTCGGGCTCTTGCTGCTGCTCGAAACGATCATTTATCCTTCAACGGTTGCCGGCACAAAAAACAGTAACATTTTTAAACAAATGCCTGTTGAAAAATCACGCAGTTTCTAACCATATTACAATTGTTTGATTAGGTTTTTATTAACAGCAATTCCGCTACATTTGTTAGGATTTATAAGGAAGTATTATTTATGTTGAGATTCATGAAGAATAGAATTCTGATACCGCTGTTGATCGTAGGTGCGCTTGTCGCATTTTTTTCATTTAAATATATAGGCAGAAGCGGGCGGTCGTCAGAAGAGAAGAGGCAGTTGGTGATAAATAAGGTGATGGAAGCGATACAGCACGAACACTTTTCACCAAGAAATGTTGATGACAGCTTTTCGGTGCATGTATTCAATAAAATGTTCGATTGGTTCGACGGCGGTAAAATATTTTTTACCAAACAGGATGTAGAGCGCCTGAAGCCTTACCAATACAAGATCGATGACGAGATAAAAGCCGGTTCCATCGAGTTCTTTGATACATTCGATGCGATGTACATCAGGCGCACCACCGGCGCCGAAAAGTATTATAAAGAGATACTGGCGAAGCCATTCACCTTTACCGCCAACGAGAAGATACAGACCGACCCTGCAAAAGAAGATTTTGCCGATGGTGATGCGGGGCTGGCAGAGCGCTGGCGCCAAAACCTCAAGTACCGGGTGCTGGCCCGGTTCGTGGATCTGAAAACAGAGCAGGAGAAGAAGGCAAAAGATTCGACGGGCTACAAAATGAGGCCCGATGACTCGCTTGAAGTGCAGGCGAGGGACGACGTGCGCAAGCAGAACGAGCGTTACTTCAAGCGCATGGACAAAATGAAGGATGACGACAGGTTTACCTTGTTCGTTAACCAGATCGCAGAGACAGAAGACCCGCATACGGAATACTTCCCTCCGGTGGAAAAAACTGATTTCGATGTGATGATGAGCGGCAGTTTCTTTGGTATTGGCGCACGACTGAAGCAGGATAACAATGACCACACCATCATTACTGACATTGTTACCGGAAGCCCGTCATGGAAACAGGGTGAGCTGAAAGCCGATGACGAGATAATTAAAGTGGCCCAGGGCGATAAACCACCGGTGGACATACAGGGTTTCGACATCAACGATGTGATCAAACTGATACGTGGCGACAAGGGCACGGAAGTAAGGCTTACGGTTAAGAAGGCAGACGGCACCATAAAGGTCATCCCCATTATCAGGGACGTTGTGAATATTGAAGAAACGTTTGCCAAATCGGCCATCATCAAGAGTGGTGACAGCCGCATAGGGTATATATATCTGCCGGAGTTCTATGCCGACTTTAACCATACCAGCGGCCGCCGCTGCGCGACAGATGTGCGCGAAGAGGTGAAGAAACTGAAGGCAGAGGGCGTTACCGGCATCATTCTCGATCTTCGCGGCAACGGTGGCGGATCGCTGGCCGATGTGGTAGAAATGTCGGGCCTGTTTGTGGGCAAGGGCCCGGTGGTGCAGGTGAAGAACAGCCGTGGCGGCTTGTCTACTATGCGCCCGCAGATGTATGACACCGCACTGTATAGCGGCCCGATGGCCATCATGGTGAATGAAGGCAGCGCATCGGCCTCTGAGATACTTGCTGCAGCCATGCAGGACTACAAGCGCGCCGTTATTGTGGGCGAGCCAACCTATGGCAAGGGCACCGTTCAGAAAATGATACCGCTGGATGAACTGCTGAACCCGATGACCCGCATCCAGATGCAGAATGATACCACCAACGGCGATCCCAGCCTGGGTGAGCTGAAGCTGACCATGGAGAAGTTTTACCGTGTAAGCGGCGGATCTACCCAACTGAAAGGTGTAGTACCCGATATTTCCCTGCCGGATGTGTATGATTATATAGACGACGAAGACCTGGGCGAACGTAAAAACAAATCGGCGCTCGCCTACGACGAGATAGCGCCTGCCAACTACAAACCCGTGTATGCCTATGCCGACATAAAAACGCTGCAGCAAATGAGCAATGCCCGTGTGGAAGCCAACCCTACCTTCAAACTCATTCAAAAGAATGCTGCTGACCGCAAGGCGAAGATGGATGACCGGACCGTTTCGCTGAATGAGAAGCAATTCCGCAAAGAGCAGGAAGAGATGAACAACCTCTCCAAGCAGTTGGAAGACCTGCAGAAAAAAGGTACGCCACTGGATGTGATCAATGCAACTGCGGATATGAAGAACGTAGAGGCAGACAGCAGTTCCATTGCCAAGAACAAGGAATGGCTCAAGCGCATCAGTAAGGACATTTATATTTCTGAGACGGTGAACATTGTGAATGATATTTCCAAATCAGGCATGTCGGTAAATAACCCGATGAGGAAATAGAGATGTAAAAAAATCAGTTCATAGAAAGGCTCCGGTAAGGGGCTTTTTTTATGGAGTTGTTTTTTTTGATTTGGCCGAGTCTATTACATGTAGCGTGCGATTGCATATTTCATATTGGCTTATTTTTGTGTTCGTACAAACGGAAAGGCGCTTTTAATGGTAAGATCGGTTCTGACATTGCTGTTGTTTGGTGTTGTCGTCAATAAAAGTTTTGCTGAAAAATCTGGCGTTCATCCAATATCATATCGTAGGTTCGACTACAATTGTGAGTCGAAATATGGTTGTTCAAAACTTGCTTTTACTTTTGATACGTGTATTGCAATTATCTACAAGGGCAATCACGATCTCACTGTATCAGAAGACAATTATATAAGTACAAAAACAGAGCTAAAGATCTATAAGGCCACTATTTCTTTGGATAGTATTTACAAAGCACATGTGCGGAACAAATCTTTGCCTTATTTCAGTCAGTTCTATTGCGGGAGCTACGTCGTTCAGGGTAATATTCTGAGTTTAAGGTTAACCTTTCTTAATGGAGCCATTAATTCCAACAAATCCACGTCCCACACATATTGGGTTCGATACAACATTGTTAAAGGAAATGTGGTGAGTTTAAGACTTGCTTTTGAACGTTAAAGCAGGCAATGCTCGGTCGAGATAAGCATCGATATTGATGTGACATCGTTAGTTTGGTGTTGTCGGAGATGCGCCAAACTGAGACATAATAGCGGATTTTTTTAATATTAATCGTAATTCGAAAATATGCTGAAGGTATTGTTTTTTATTATCTGTTTTAGCTCTTTTGAGTCTGTAGCACAGAGACGTCTGTTTTCTGAGGATAGTACGCAACACATATATTTTGATGTTAATTTGGACAACCTATTTATAGTCCCTCCAATTGCATTGTATGCAAAAATTCCTAAGGAAGAATTTAAGGAAATATTAAAGTTTCAATATAATATAAATATTTTGTCGCATGAAGATGACGGTAGTTATGTAAAAATTATAGGGGATAAATGCAAAAGACAGTTTGAAAGGCGATTTCGTGGTGTTCCTCATTACACATCTTATTTGCAATTTGATGAGCAAGAGGCCATAAATCTTGAATTGAAAAACCTGGAAAAAACAGTAAGAAAGGAAAATAAAGATTGTATATATATATCTGAGGAAACAGCGCGAATATTTTCGAAATACCCAGCTAATCAATATTTGCTAACTGATATTGAGGAATATTATATGTACCCTCATCAAAAATTTACCTTAGGATTTACCAAAATACAATGTTTCTTGATTGACGGAAAAAGCAGGCAGGTAAAATTTTATGATTATCGGATTTGGGAAAATAAGAGACCGAAATTCTCTAAAGTTCTAAATCATATACATAAATAAATCTATAATAAAAATGACATAGAAGCCAAAATAGTTGGTAAAAATCGCTGAAAGGTTTTTCTGTAAAGGATTTGAAGGAAGTTAATAGAAAGTTGTTTCAATTCACTTCCTTCGTTTTATGGATTCCCATAGTTTAGCGTAGTCTCCGACCACGTCACAAGTGGCGGCCAATCTTCGGATTGGCTTATTTGTGATTTTTGCTTCGGAAAAAGCATGCTATCCATACAATACGTAATTTTATTATGCTTTTTGCGTTATAAGCCTAAACCATGCCGGTCATGACGTGTCCCCCTGTCCGTATAATTGCAGCCCTGATGTTGGTGTGCATTTGCGCAGGTATGGCCCGTGCATCGCATATTGTGGGTGGCGAGGTCACCTACAAATTTGTATCCTCGTCTGCGGCTGGCAACCACTACGTTTTTACCCTAACCATTTATGAAGACTGCCTGAATGGCTCGGCAGATGCCATAGCCAAGGACAATCCCGCCTACTATGCCATCTACAACGGCCACAATGTGCTGATAGTAGGCGATTCGGTGGACTATGACTCTTCTGTAACCGTTCCGGCAAATTTCAGCCTGCAGTGCGTTACCAATCCGCCGTCGCTTTGCCTGATAAAAAAGACGTTCACCATCGGCGCCACACTGGCCCCTGATACCAGTGGGTATATTTTCGTCTATCAGCGCTGCTGCCGCAACGATGCGCTGGCTAATATAGAAAGCCCGGGTAATGCCGGTTCTACTTATTTCTGTAATATACCACCCAGTAATGTTGTGGCGCATAACAACAGCGCAATATTCCGCAATTACCCGCCACAGATCATCTGCTCCAACTTTCCGCTTACTTACGATAATTCGGCTACAGATGCCGACGGCGACTCGCTGTCATACGAGCTATGCACCGCCTATGATTCGCCTGATGACCGGCTGACCAATTCCATCCCACAGCCGCCACCCTATGATCTTTCAAATTACGTTCATCCTCCATACTCCTACTCCAATCCGCTCACGGGCGACCCGCCCCTGGTCATTGACCCTGTGACCGGCGTCATCACTTGCACGCCCCTGTGGCTGGGCAGGTACCTGGTTGCGGTGTGCTGCAAGGAATGGCGCAACGGTGTGCTCATCAATACAATTCACCGGGAATTTCAGTTCGTGGTCACCACCTGTTCCAGGACCGTGGTGGCCAATATGCCATGGTTTACAAACGATCCGTCTGTTTATATCATCAATTGCAAGAGCAATACCGTCAACTTCCAGAACACAAGTATCGGCGGCACCGAATGGCACTGGAATTTCGGCGTGCCCGGTGTGCTTGCAGATACATCCGTTGATTTTGAGCCGGCATTCACCTACCCGGACACAGGAACATATGAGGTGAAGCTGGTGGTGAATGCAGGCACTCCCTGCTCCGATAGTATTCAGAAGGCAGTGAAGATATACCCCACATTCTTTACCGCCTTTGTCGACAGCGGCAGGCTATGCCCCGGCGATACCATATACTTCCTGGATCGCTCGCATGGCACGGTGAGCGAAGTATCGGCATGGCACTGGGATTTTGGTGATGGCGATACCACCGGCATACAGGCAGCGATACACAGCTATGCGCATAGCGGAGTGTATAATGTAATGCTGATATCCAGCAACCTGAAGGATTGCACGGATACGGCCATTAGCCAGGTAGCTGTTCAAGGGTTTAAGCCGCTTGCCGGCAACGATACCATCATAGTAAAAGGGCAGAGCATTCAGTTTCATGCTACTGGTGGCACGACGTACCTGTGGGCACCGTTCGACAATCTGAATGCCAACAACATCGCCGACCCAATAGGTTATTTTCCGGATACGGGTACCTTCAACTATACAGTGAAGGTGACCAGCCAGTTCGGGTGCGATGGTTACGACACCATCTCCGTGCAGGTGGTAGGGCATACTGCTTTTTATGTGCCCAATGCCTTCAGTCCGAACGGAGACGGGCTGAACGATATCTTCAGGCCTGTGGCAATAGGCTATAAGTCGCTGAAGTTTTTCAGGGTTTTCGACCGCTGGGGCGAGGAAGTATATTATGGCAATACGCTGGAGCAGGGATGGGACGGCACTTATAACCGCAAACCGGCAGAAATTGGCACCTACTACTGGCAGATCGGCTACACGGATATTTATGGCAAGGATGGTACGATGAAAGGCGATGTTTCGCTGGTAAGGTGATACATGAACTATAATAAAAATGCCCGCTGATCAGCGGGCATTTTTATTATAAATAAACTCGTTTATTACTTTTTGGTCTTTGTTTTCACCATCGAATTGAAAACTTTTTCGTTCACCTTTACAGGGAATTCGGCGCGCATCTTTTTGTTCCACTGTTCTTCAAGGAAATTCTGATAATCGGCTACCACATAACCTCGGGCTTCGTCCAGCGTTTTGGTGGTTTGCGTGTTGAATATCTGGCGGGCATAAACCATTTTGTAGCTGCTGCCCATTGCGCTGATCATCTTCATTTTGTTGCGTGTGAGCTCTGACTGGCTGGCATCTTTGAATTTAGAGAATTCGTAGCGGCCGCGCTGAATGGAAACCCTGTCCGGGTTTTTCTGTGTATTCAGGATCTTTACGATCTGCTCGTCTGTAGCGCCACTGTTGATCATGGTGACTACCGTATCCATGGTCTCCTTGTTGCGGGCGGTATAAACAGAACCCTCAAAGCCAGGCTCCCAGGTATATTTGCTCTTGTGCCCATCATAGAATTCCTTCAGGCCCGCAGAGTCTTTGGTTGCTTTGCTCCATACATTGCGGTCCATCAGTTCAAACAGCATAATGCCGTCCTTGTATTCTTCTATCAGGTGCTTGAATTCAGGGTTTTCTTCTGCCAGCCTGCGCTCTTCGAAATCGGAAACAGTATTGTTCACGAAAATATTAAAGCCATCGCGGAGCACAGTAGGCCTCGATCCCTGCAGTTTGCCACGGGTGAGCGCTTCCATTGATTTCACAAAATCGTACTGGCTGTATTTCGTTCCGGCGAGTTCGAAAACCGGTTTGTTATCGGCAGCAAAATCGATCGATTTGAACATGCCCTTGTTTTTACCGGTGTCGGTTGCATGGTGGGCTACGAGCTGAAATATCTCATCTATGTTGTCCTTATACTCCTTATAGCCGTTCTTCTGTTTGATCTTGTCGAAGTAAGCTTCACGAGCCGTCTGTGCGCGTGAGTCATTTTCAACTTTGTGCTTCAATTGAGATGCAATGCTGTCGTAAGGCTGCAAAGGCATTTTTGAAATGAGCTTTATGATATGGTAGCCATATTCTGTTTTTATTGGCTCTGAGATGTCTCCTGATTTCTTCAGTGCAAAAGCAGCATCTTCAAATTCAGGCGTCATGTGGCCTGCGCCAAACGGACGAAGAACGCCGCTATCGTTAACTGAATATTTGTCGTCAGAATATTTCTTCACCAGCTCGTGGAACGGAACACCCTGCTTCAGCATCATTTCCACGCTGTCGGCACGTTTCTTTGCTTCTGCCAGCCCTGATTCACCGCGCGACTTAGGGGATGCCAGCAATATCTGTGCAACCTTTACCTGGCCGCGGTCGGCACGTTTTGCAATTACCTTCACAATGTGGTAGCCGAACTGGCTGCGGAAAGGCTGCGACATTTTTCCGACAGGTGTGTTGTATGCTGCATTCTCGAATGGATAAACCACCTGCATGCCGGTGATCCAGCCCAGGTCGCCGCCTTTTTCGCGCGTGCCTTTGTCGTCAGACAGCATGGCCAGCTGCTCGAACGTAGCTTTCTTAGCCTCAATGACATGGTAAATGCTGTCTATCTTTCTGTAGGCAGCAACGGTATCGGCGCCCGGAGGGCAGCTAACCAGTATATGCTCCACCCGCACGTCTTCCTTCATCCTGTCATATGCTTCCTTTACGAGGCGCGTGGTCAGGTTATCGTCGGTGAGGTAGTTCTTGGCAAGTTGTTTGCGATACCCGTTCAGGTCGTCCTGGATCCTTTTCAGTGTATCTATCTTTTCCTTTTCGGCCTCAGACACCTTCATGCGGAACAGAGAGTACAGGTCCAGGTAGCTGTTCAGGGCTGTATCGCTCATGTCCGGCGTCTTGTTCAAACTGTTTTTCTTGTACACCCGCAGAAACTCTTCCTTAGAAACAGAGTTAGCACCATAAGTGAATAGTGTTTGTGCGGTGATGCTGCCCGCACTCGCGCCTGTGATAAGGCCGATCATTATCAGCTTTCGCATTGTTGTATTAACTGGTTTATTGTGTAAATATATATTTTCTCTTTAGCTTTTGCTACTTTTCGCCGCCCGGGCCCGCTTTTCCAGCATATCTATTACATTCATAATACTGGAATGGTCAAGCCTTTTGCCACGGATTATTTTTTTGTCGTCGAGCAGGTAAATAGTTGGGGTGCTGTACACGTCATAGTTGTTCCGCCAGTCGCCGGTGTGGTCCGGGTCCCAGGTGTTGGTCCAGTCAGCACTGCCATTTTTCTGCATAAAATCGTTGATCTTCTTGCTATCGCCCTCCGTAGATACGGTAAATACCTGCACGCCTTTTTTCTTCAGCACAGCGTTGTACAGCGAGTCCAGCGCCGGAATTTCCTTCTGGCAATGGCTGCATTCCGGTGAATAGAACACCACTATTGTATAAGGCGCTTTCCCCGACAGGAGGTCCTCGCCCTTCCCGGTGGCAACATTGTTCAGCTTAATGGCCGGCGCCACATTGCCTATCACGTTCGGGGCAATTTTCATGGCGCGCTCTATATACTGGCTCAGTTCTTCGTTGCTCAGCCAATAGGCATCGCCCTTCATGTAGTAGTTCTCAATCAGGTACACAAAGGCCTCGTCCATTCCCATCACCTTACTTTCCTCGGTAAACCGGGTCAGCCACCATAATGTGTATTTGAACAGGTCTTTCGATTCCCGGGTTTTGGCCAGCAGCATATCGCTCTCGTGTTCCACACTGTCCGGAAAGGCCAGTACCAGCTTGCGCATATATTCCTCCAGCCTGCCGTCGAGTATCGGCGCATGGATCAGTTCGTTATTGCTGAAGTTGAAATCGTCCCAGAAGTGCTGCTTATAATAGGTATAGCTAAACGTGCTGTCCTTTGTTTTGCCATCAGCCAGGTAGTGACTGCCACCGGGTATTTCCGGCTTTTCCAAGGCATTGAAAATGTCGGCCAGCAATGTTCCGGGGTATTGGGTCACATAGTGCTTGCGGTAGTCGGTCAGCTCGCGTGTGGAAGTGGCCTGCTTTTTCCGAACCGCAAGCGAGTCGGTATGCGTTTTAGCCGCTGCATAATCCTTTTTAAAACCCTCTTGCGTGGCCGCATAATCCTTCAGGAAAAGCATATACTGCCGGAAACGGTCATTTTCCGGAGCGTTCGTAAAGGCCACCGATACAGGTATGTTTTTCGGGTCGGCACTAATGCCTATATCGTCGCCCTTCTGCAGCAGGAACTCGAAGTAAGTTTGCTTATCGGAAAGCAATATTACGTATATGCCCCCCATGAAACTGGAGTCTGTGGAGGAGAACTCTACTACTCCATCGCGGCTTATGCGTGCGGAGTCCTTTTTGTATAAATAGGGGAGCGCACGGCCATAGTACGTAGCGAGGTAAACTACGTCGCCAGGTGTTCCGGGCATTGTAAGCCGGATCTTATAACCGTTTGCGCCGCCAAAAACAGAAAGGCATAGTAGTAAAAGAGAGAGTATTAGTAAATATTTTTTCATATAAGTGCGACCATGTCGCATGCTGAAATTTGCAATATCAATAAATTGTGCGTGCGCCAAAAATAGTTTTTTCCGGCAGGCGGAAGGCAATTTAATTAGTTAAAAAACAGAAGAAAAAAAAGACCACAGTGTTGCTGTGGTCTTTTTTTGCGCGACAATTATTTTTTGCCCTTCTTCATTTCTTTTTCCTTACGCTCGGTAATATCTATCACATTGCCGATGTTGGTGTGATCGAGGCGTTTACCCCTGATGATCTTCTTATCATCGAGCAGGTATATAGTAGGCGTGCTATACACATCATAGTTATTATGATAGTTGCTCACGTGATCGGGATCCCACGTGTTCGTCCACTTCTTGTCTATTTTCAGCTTCACCAGGAAGTCAGATATCTGTTTTTCATCGCCTTCCGTGGCTACCGTATAAATTTTTACGCCCTTATCTTTCAGGCTGGCCTCATAGGCAGAATCCAGCAATGGCAATTCGTGCTGGCAATGGCCGCAGTTGGGTGAGTAGAACACGATAACGGTATATGGCGACTTCATATCCAGCATGCTTTCTTCCTTCTTGGTGATCACATTAGGAAGCTTCAGCTCGGGAGCGATATTGCCGATAACGTTCGGGGCCATTTTCTTAGCCCTGTCTATATATTTTTGCAATTCGTCGTTGGTCAGCCAAAAGGCGTCGCCCTTCATGTAGTAGTTCTCTACCATGTACACAAACACATCGCTGATGCCCATGATCTTACTGTTTTCCACATTGCGGGTCAGCCACCACAGGGTATAATGGAACATATCCTTGGTACCCTTTGTTTTTGCAAGCAGCATATCGCTTTCATGCTCTACACTATCCGGCCACGGCAGCACCAGCTTGTTCATATATTCTTCAAGCATGCCATCATAGAGTGGAGTATAGATCAAACGGTCATCGCGGAAATCGAAATTATCCCAGTAGTGCGCCTTATAGTAGCGGTAAGCGTAGGTCGAATCCTTTGTCTTGCCATCTTCCAGGAAATGATCGCCTTCGGGTATCTCTGGTTTTTCGAGTGCTTTGAGGATATTGGCCAGGAGCGATCCCGGGTTATTCTTCACCATGTCCTTGCGGTAAGTAGCAAATTCTTTCGATGCCTCAGTACCTTTTTTGCGGATGGCATCCGTATCGGCCTTTGTTTTTGCTGTTTCCAGTTCCTTTACCAGTTTTTGTTCGTTCTCGCCATACTTCCTCGCATAGCGCTGGTAGTCCTGAAAGCGTTCGTTCTCCGGCGAATTGGTGAATTTGATGCCATCAGGCAGCTTATCGGGGTTAACGGAGATGGTAATATCATCGCCCCGGTTCACCAGAAATTCAAAATTGGTCTTCTTATCAGACAACAGCATCATATAGCTGCCGCCTACGAATGATGAGTCTGTACTGTTGAATACCGCAACCCCTTTCTTGAATTTTGAGGAATCTGATTTGTAAATGGTCGATCCGCCCTTGCCATAGTAATGCACCATAAACACAACAGAGTCGTCCACTCCCGGCATTTTCAATACAATGTGGTATGCCAGCTTCGATGATTTGGTTTTGTCCACGTCACCTTTTGCAGTTGCTTTAACAGCAAGGGTTGACAGCAACAGCACGGATGCTATTTGTTGAATTTTCTTCATAGCTATTTTCTTCTCTAATTTTTGCTTAAAGACAGTGTACTCACAGATTATGTTGGTACTGGCTCCAAAAATAAACTATTCACCCACTTAAATGCAATGGTGTCTCCAAGGAATATTGCCCAATCTCTAAACAATAACAATTTTTTTAGAGATGTTTTAAATGAATGGCGGAAAAATGAATAAGTTCGTTTGGTTGCCATATGAACACATCGCCTGATTAACCAGTAGATTTGCCATCTCAAAAATAAACAGACGGGTTTTGTCGAAAAGAAAGAAAAAACAGCCGCCATTGCAGGGCATTACGGTGGACGCCTATGCTGCCGAAGGTAAAAGTATCGCACACCTCGAAGGCGGTAAAGTATTGTTCATGGAGGGCGTGGTGCCCGGTGATGTGGTGGATGCGCTCATTACCAAAGACAAGAAGAGCTGGGCGCAGGGCAGGGTCACCAGGCTGGTGACACCATCAACGCTTAGGGTGCAGCCTTTTTGCCAGCATTTTGGCACATGTGGCGGCTGCAAATGGCAGATGCTTCCCTACAGCCAGCAATTAGTGTATAAGCAGCAGCAGGTAGCAGATCAGTTACTGCGCATAGGGCATGTTTCGTTGCCGCCCATACAGCCTATACTGGGCAGCGGCATGGAACGGTATTACCGCAACAAGCTGGAATTTACTTTCTCCGCACACCGCTACCTCACGTTCGAAGAAATAGCAGACAGAGACGAAAAGATCGCACCGGTACCGGCGCTTGGGTTTCATGCTCCGGGGCTGTTTGATAAAGTCGTAGAGATAAAGACCTGTTACCTGCAACCCGAGCCTACGAATACACTTCTCACCCTGCTTCGCGAATATACCGAGGCGCGCCAGTTGCCCTACTATAATTTCAAAGAGCAGAATGGCTGGCTGAGAAACGTGGTGCTGCGTGTGGCTACAACCGGTGAGGTACTCATTAACCTGGTGATACACCACGAAGACAAGGAGAACCGCGAAGGCATACTGGAGCACTTGCTGGCCAATATCCCCGGTATCACTTCGCTCAACTATACCATCAATGGAAAGGTGAATGATACGATCCACGACCAGGATGTTGTGTGTTATCACGGGAAACCCTGGATAGAGGAACAATTGGAGGATCTCAGGTTCAAGATATCGCCTAAATCATTTTTTCAGACCAACACGCGGCAGGCAGAGGTACTTTATAAGGTGACCCGCGAGTTTGCCGGATTGACAGGTAATGAGGTGCTTTATGATCTGTATTGCGGCACAGGCAGCATCGGTATTTTTTGCTCGCGCAAAGCGCAGAAGGTCATTGGCATTGAGGTAGTGGAAGATGCAGTTAAGGACGCGTACGAAAATGCCGCAATGAATGGCCTGGACAACTGTAAGTTTTTTGCAGGCGATGTTGCCCAGGTGTGCACGGATGCATTTTTCGCGGAGCATGGCCGGCCCGATGTCATCATCACCGACCCGCCGCGCGCAGGTATGCACGAGAAACTGGTGCAGCAGTTGCTTAAAATGCGCGCGCCGAAAGTTGTTTATGTAAGCTGCAACCCTGCCACACAGGCCCGCGATCTGCAGTTGCTTGACGAGGCCTACCAGGTTACCCGCCTGCAACCGGTGGATATGTTCCCGCATACACATCATATTGAAAATGTGGCGCTCCTGGAATTGAGATAACGACACCAAAAAGCCGCCTCACAAATGCTTTTGAGGCGGCTTCCAGGTAAAGTTCGTGTGTTGCTATCTGGCGAATAGTTTGTAACCGATCGTAAACCGGTAGTAAACACCAGAGAGTGCGGCATTCACATTGATGCCACCCTGGTAGTTGGCTGATTTCATTCCCTGCTGCAGCAGCACATCGGCCAGCCAACGGCGGCGATATTCATAGCTGAAGCCCAGCATGTATCCCAACCTGAGGCTGCCGCCTGATGGGGAAGGATACAGCGGTCCGGAATACGAACTGATCGGTGTGCCGGGCGCGCTGTTCAACACCGATGGCAGCAGCGGCGCGGCAGGTGCAGGCGAATGAAGGGGCGCACTTGTGAAAGCATAGGCGCTGTCTCTCACTAAGATGGTGCTGGTTTGCTCCATCAGTCCAATTTGTTTGCTGTAGATCAGGTTAACACCACCGTATATGGAGAAATTAGGTTTTAGCTTGTATTTAAAGAGTATTGGCAGATCAAGTTCCATATACCGCCGTGTCATAGCGTAGGTCTTGATCAGTGAATCGTGCGACCGGGTATAGCCATAGTCCCTGATCATCATAGTATCGCCGATGCCAACTACATATCCGGGAATGCTATCGAGCAATACGCGGGTAGAATCATTGTTCAGCTTGTAATAGGACTGGGTACCCGGCGCCGCTTTGCTGCTCAGGTAAGCAGACTTGATCGATGGCTGCGTCATCAGCGACATCCGGTCGTTGATCCGGTATTCGAGGAACGGTGAAACAAGCATTTTCTGGGCGTCATCTTTACTGAAGCCGCGTTCGTATCCTGCTTTTACGCCCAATGTCCATCTTGCGGTTGTCCACTTATCTGTTGCTTTTGTGTTGCTGTCCGTTCCGGCGGTGCCAGCTGGCACAGGAGCTTTTGCAGTGGTGTCGGCAGGCAGCGGCTTTTGCGCTGCTGCAGGTTGCTGAGGTGTTGCCGGGGCTGTCTGCGGTTGCGATGCCAGGGCGTTCAAAGGGTTGTTGCCAGTGGCAGGTTGCACATTGCCAACGGACTGTTGTGCGGTATTGACGGCAGCCATTGCTTGTTTATTGCCCGTGTTTGGCGCTGCTTGTTTACTATTTCTCCTATTTGGTGTTTGGCTGGCTATGGACTGCGTAGCCACCTTTTTTCCTGTTTTTCCGCCCGTGTATTGTTTTTTGTTTTTCGGCTGGTGAACAGCGATGGCAGTTTTTGCCGGCTCGTGCGCAGGGGCAGATCGTTGCACTACCGGAGTATTGTCAATGTTTCCGTTGCTTAAAGAGAGGTCGGTTGCTTTTTTACTGCCATGTTTTTTTGCTCTTGGCAGCCGTGCCTGATCTGCTGCAGCTATGCTTCCGGTGTTGGTTGATTTTTTCTTCGCGCTTACTGAAGCTATGGTGCCATTTCTTTCAGCTTTTGACGGCGCCGTTGCCGAAACCGTTTCATGAGCAGTGCTGCCAGGCAGTTTCGTGCCCCGTGGCTGCCGTTCGTGTTTATGAGATGTGGCCGAAGTGTGCGATGTATGCATGGCGACCGCGCTGTCCGATGCAGTATCTGTCGGCGCAGTTTCATGAGCGGTGCTACCAGGCTGCTTCGTGGTCCGGGACTGCGTTTTGCGTTTATGAGATACAGCCTGAGTATGCTTTACATGCATGGCGACCGCGCTGCCTGAAGCAGTATTTGTAGATGCAGCCGTGCTTTTTTCGCTTGTGGTGCGTGAGGTGACCGGATGTTGTGGCTGCATTTGTTTTGCCGGAACCTTGTTGCCTGTAGAACGGCGGTGCTTCTCCGGCACATTTGTCGCAGCAATAGTATTATCTAAGGTGTTTTTAGTATTTACGCTGATGGCGGACCCTGCGCTTACATTATCAGTCGGTTTGCTCTGCGGCAGCCTCGCTACAGGTTTGTGTGTTGCAGCATGATCGGCTATGGCAGTTGGTTTCCGATGCCGGGGCGCAGCAGGCCGAACGACATTTTTCTTTTGCTGATGGGCAGCAAGCAATGGTGTAGCAGGTGGGGTGTTACTCCGTCCCTTTTCCAGTTTTTGCGGCATTGCGGCGACAGTAGGTTGGCTTGCGTGTTTTGCAATTTTACGGTCGGTAGTTTTCGCGTGGCGTATTTGCTGCGTTTGTGCAGTAATGACCGGACTGCTACTGAGTTTCGCAGCGCGCAATGTAGCAGGATCAATTGTAACATTGTCCGATCCGTCTTCATAAACAGGACGCTTGTCGTTCTCAGATAACGGATCATCATCGTCATCAGACATAGTATTGATCAGCTTTGCGGCGGGAACTTCCGCATCAGCCTGCGCCACCCATGCCTGCTGCTCTTTTGCTCCTGCCACGGTAGCCAAAGCTGTGGCTTTTCCGATAGCCGGCGCAGTTGATGCCGCCGCGTGCTCCCTTTGCTTTGCGGTTGCTATTAGCGGTTGGTTCGGTGTAGTGTGCTTTTGACGGGCATGGATTGTTTTTGCAATTGAATGTGGTGTGGTTGCTGCGTGTTTATATACCGGTGCTACCGTAGATAATGTTTTGTGTAGTGATGTTTTGTGTTCAGTTGCTGCTACTGTTGAGGATTCCTTTTGTAATTGCACAGCGGGTCCAGACGCTGTGTTGCTGCTGCCGGCAATGGATATGTCGCGGTGTGCGGTAAGCGTATTTTTGCTGTTGCGGAGTGCAAAAAGCGCGCCCGCAGCTACCAGCAGGCAGCTCACCAATGCCAGCCAATACCAGGCAAATGCCACCGGGCGGCGCTTGCCTTTTTGTTCCAGCCTTTGTTCAAGTGCCACCCACACCTCTGGCGGAGGGGTCTCGGAGTAGCTGCCGAGCGCACTTTTAAAAAGGTGATCAATGTTTTCCAATTCGTTTTTCATATTGCTTACTTTATGAAAGCATTTATTTTTTCTTTCAGCCGCCGCCTGGCATCATTCAGGTACCAGCGGCTGTTGTTTTCGGTCATATCGAGCAACGCAGCTATTTCCTTATGCGGATATTGTTCGAACACAAACAGGTTAAATATCGCCAGGTGTACCGGAGGAAGAGTTTGAATGACCTGTAGCAATTCTTTTTGTGTCATCACTTCTACCGAGCCGCTGTTGGTATATGCATCATGTTCCTGAACTTCCTTGTTTGGGGGAACATCTTTAATGTTCTTCCTCAAATAGTCTGTAACGGTATTCACCACAATGCGCCTTATCCAGCCTTCAAACGACCCCTGGAACGAATACTGGTCCAGCTTGGTCAGGACTTTAAAGAACGCATCATTCAGTATTTCCTGTGCTGCTTCCTCGTGGTTGAACAGATATCTTTTGATAACGCCATACGCTGCCGGGGAATACTGCTCATATAATCTTTTTTGTGCAACCCGCGAATTATTCATGCATGCCTGGATAAGCATAGCGAGATCGTCTGCCTGTTGCTGGCTTTTGCCTGACGACACCATGTTTCCATCTGTATTTGACAATGCAATCATCGATTCGCTAACCCATTCGGTCTATTACCGCCGACACAATAGACGAGCAAATGGTTGGTAATGTTAGGGATTAAATATTTTTTTCCAATTTACTAACATCCGGCTGGAAATCGTCGTCATATCACGCGGGAACGTATGCGCGGACTTCCTATAAGCCAGAAACGAAGTGCATCGTCCGAATTTGTAAATTTACATATGCTACTATCGCTATCACGGTTCACTAAACTGCTTAATATGAAACAAACCCTCGTCCTATTACTATTGATCGTTACATGCCTATCCGCCCATGGGCAAGCCGACACAGCCTTAAGTGAAAATTTCAATGAGTCAGGATGCTCCGTCGGTTATTCCATCGTTAATTGGCGTGTGATACCTGTTACCTACACAGACTATATGCTCAACTGGCGTTGCGACCCTGTAGCCGGCCGTGATGGCAGCGGCGGAATGAAGTGTTTTGGGCTGGATTCGGGAATTTTTCACCTGGATACCTCTTACCTCGTTACCCCTATGCTGCAGATCAATCCGGATGATACTGCCGCAGGTATTGTACTGGACTTTGACACCCGAACTACCAGTTGGAGCCCCGGCAGCCGCATTTATTTGATGAGGACCATAGATACGTCGGCACATGTGGACAGTGACATTACACCTTCTGTGACGCCTGGTTTTTCAATTACCGACTCTACCGAGTGGGTAACACATGAGGAGAATATCAGCCGGTATTGCTGCACGCCATTCTATCTGATATTTATGTATGTATCTGATGCTGGATCTGGCAGTATGTGGTTCCTGGATAATGTGCGCTTCCGGCGCATTCCATTGGGTGTTACGAACATCAAACAGCCGGAGTTGAAATTTTCTGTGGTCAACACTTCGCCCACTGAGGTGCTTTGTGCACTTGGCTGCAACATACCGGGAAGCTATTCGCTGCAACTATATGATATGACGGGCAGGGTTATTGTAGCGAACAATATTGCTGCAATTGACGGGGAAAATGAAGTGAGGCTGAAAGATCTTAACTTATCGCCGGGGCTATACTTTATCAGCGTGGGCAACGCTCACGAACGAAAAACGGTCCGGCTGATCATTCCTATATAATTTCAGCGTTATCTATTCTCCGCTGCTGAACCACGAAAATGCCGACCAGGAATACCGGTGGAACATCGGTACGTCATATACGTCTTCCTGTGCTTCCACGTCTTCTTCCTGCTGGTCTCCTATCCATTCAGGTTCCTCGCCTTCGGCTCGCAGTTCTGCCAGGCCGACCTTAAATTGACTTGTAGATGCGTGGTTGCAGGATGAGAACCCCCCGATAATGCTGAATGCGCAGGCAATTGCGATGAGTGAGATCTTTTTCATTTTAGAAGTAGTTTTACCAGATAAAAAATTCATTACTTAAGCGTTAGTTAACGAATTTTAAATGCAATGTTATTTGTAATGTTTGATATATACAAGTACTATGAACAGTATCTTATAATTATTTTTTATTAAATGATTTATTTTAAGAAATTATATAACTTGTTAACGATTTGCTTTTGTGATACAGTTAGTTATAGTATTTATTTATTTTAATGTTTAACTATTGATTTAAATATTTGTGAAATACATGTGGATGAAATTTCAGTTTAAATGCCAACAAAAGCATTTTTGTTCATTAACTACCTTTGCGCCGCACAATGGCTATTTATTTCGACATTAACCCGCTTCCGCATTTCAGGCACGCTGTAGTAACAGCAGGGACATTTGATGGAGTTCATAAAGGCCACTGGGCTATTCTGAACGAAGTAGTGGACAAAGCGCGAAGCACCGGCGGAGAGAGTGTCCTCATCACCTTTGAGCCACACCCGAGGAAATTACTTTTTCCGGATCAATCGCTCGGACTGATCACGCCACTTGCAAAGAAGTTAGAGCTGATCACCATGCGCGGTATTGACAATATTGTGGTGGTGCCCTTCACTCGCGGCTTTGCCGATCTTTCGGCAAATGAATATGTTGCTGACTTCCTGGCAAAAACATTTCAACCCAGGCATATCGTCATCGGTTACGATCATCGGTTCGGTCATGACAGGAGGGGCAACATCGACCTACTAAAGTCGATGGCGGAGACCTTTCACTACCAGGTCACCGAGATTCCTGCCCAATTGATCGATGAAGCTTCCGTAAGTTCTACCCGCATCCGAAAAGCCTTGCTGGGAGGCAGTCCGGAGGATGCTGCCCAAATGCTCGGGCGGTACTATTCACTGGAAGGTACTGTGGTCAGCGGCCGTCAGCTTGGCCGAACCATTGGTTATCCGACAGCAAACATTGAACCGCTTGATGCCGATCAGCTTGTGCCAGCCAACGGCATTTACGCTGTTCTTGTAAAGGTCAACAACAAGCTGCACGGCGGCATGCTGAGTATAGGCTTCAATCCGACCGTTACCGATGAAAAAAGCCTGAAGATCGAGGTGAATATATTTGACCTGGAAGAGGATATTTATGGCTGTACACTGGAATTGCAGTTCGTGAAAATGTTGCGCGATGAGCAAAAGTTCGACTCGCTGGCCGACCTGCAACGCCAACTCGCCATGGATAAGCAGGATTCCCTGGCGATACTGGCTGCACTGCCACCAACTATCTAATTCATTACCTTAGAGCCATGTTTCGCGAAAACCTGCAGCTTATTGATGAGCAAACCTCTCCGCTGCACCGTATCATGTGGGTATATAACCCCGCAGAACCTTCCAGGCGCGCATTTGAGAATAATATCTGTGCATTCCACATCGGCAATGGTTACGTACTTACGGTTGCCCACAACCTGCGTACACAGGCCGGTTTCTTTAAGTCGATAGACGAAGAATTGTACAAAAAAGAGCTCCTGTTCAAGATGGATGGCTCTCAGAAACTTTTCTTCGACGAACATTTTTTTGCAGACCCATACACGCGAAAGTTATACCTGAATCATAAGGATGAGGCCGGCCTGCAGGGAATCGTGAACATCCTGCGGCAGAAGCGCTTCGATACGCGGTGGGAAACGCTTGCGGCCAAAAAGGTATGCGAACCTTATTTCATCATTCAGTTCAGAAATCCACTGTTCTATAATGACAGTTCGCTTACGTCGATGTTTGCGCCTGAGCAGATGCTTTATGAGCCCGGAGCAGGGAAGCATACCTTTATGGTGAATGTTGAATTGGTGAAGGCATTTTATGGCGCCGACATTGCTTTATACCGTATGGTAAACACGCCTGCGGAGATCATAGCGCGCATTCCGTCATTGCCGGTCAATACCGAATTTTTTGGCAGCACGCCGCCGCGTATGCACTGCCTGCAAAGTTCGCCGGCCAGTGTTGCCGGCAGATTGCTTAACGATGCCTCTATTGAGGGCATACTCGATCATTTCACGATATTCAGGGATGAGGTTGGTGGTAACTATACCATGGATGGTTACCGCTACCTGGTGAAGGGATACTTCCGGTTCGGGTCATCAGGCGCTCCATACGTTTTCTATGATGAGCGCAGAGACCAATATGTGGTCAACGGCATTCAGAGCGAGGCAAGCGGCATACAGCTTACCATCAACAATGAGCGGGATGGTAATTTTCAGTACGTTAACGCCATTGTTTCACCGCTGCATGTAATAGGGCGGGAGCTGGCCGGGTACGGAATAAGCATGTGAGTTATGCCTTGAAGGCTTCCTTCAATATGGCGGCAAGGCGGATACCTGCAACAACAAGGTCGTCTTCTATCACGGATTTGTTGCGAGCTGAGTAAGCGGCGTCGATGGTTTCATTCTGAAAGTCATACACGCCTGCCAGTTCCGATCTGGGCTGCCTGATCCATATTTCAACGTTGGTATTGGAGAACATGGCGATGTCGTCCTTGTCCATTTTATGAAGGTGCTTCAGGCAGTCGTTAAGTGTGATGTTTTCGTGGTCAATGATCTCTGAATCCCAGACGCGGTGCAGGTTGGTGCTATGATCGAGGTAGGTAACCTTTACGGAATTGCCACCCTTATCCTCGCCATATCCCACATGCAGCGGCTGGTGCATATCTCCCACAAGGTGCATCAATACCAGGATGTCTTTCCTGATGGCCTCATTATCCATATGGGCTTTATTGGCCAGTTCATGCTGTGCTTTTATGATCTCGTTGATCACATTTTCGTCTTTGTTCGGCGTATAAGACGATCCCTTGTCAATATTGATATAGTGCCAGGTTTTCATGTAATCATACCGGTGGTCGCTCCTTACCTCGTCCATCCAGTTGGCAGCCTGCTCTATAGACATATCGCTGATATAGCTCTTGATCCGTTGTTGTGTGCCGCTATCCAGCAGGGAAAAGGCAATTTCTGCCACCATACCATGGCCTTTTGCTCCCCACGCGCCGCATTGCCTGGGCAGGGAAATGAGAAGTATCGCTGAGATAATGAATATTCTACGCATTAGCGCAAGCTAATGGATATGAGTGTAAAGGGAGGCATGCTGCATGTTAATTCCCAATTATTTTCGCCGGGGCGGGCATGGCAGTAGCTAACAATTCCCTCTTATTTGCTATAAAATACATGTTTTTATTAGTTTTGCCGTTTCTATGAGGATATTAATGGTGTGCCTGGGAAACATCTGCCGTTCACCGATCGCAGAGGGGGTTCTGAAGCACAAAGTAAAGCAGATGGGCCTCAATTGGGTAGTGGATTCTGCAGGCACTGAATCTTATCACGTTGGCGAGAAGCCGCATCTTTTTTCTGTGAATACATGTGCGGAGCATGGAATTGATATTTCTGATCAGCGCGCGCGGAAATTTGTTGTGGAGGACTTTGACCATTACGACAGGATATATGCGATGGCCCACGATGTGTACAGGGAGATAAAGATGATCGGCGGCCGGGCCGCTGATATGAATAAGCTGGATTATTTCCTTAACGAGCAATTCGTGGGGCAAAACCGCTCGGTTCCAGATCCATATATGCTGCCTGAGCAAGAGTATGAGCGCGTTTACCGCCTGATAGACAGCACGTGCGACCTGATCATAGAGCGTTACAAATAATACTTATGTCCAAACCATCGATACCGCAAGGCACCCGCGATTTCTCTCCTGCGGAAGTGCGCAAGCGCCAATACATTTTCGGGACCCTGAAGAACATTTTTGAGCTGTATGGTTTTCAGCCGCTGGAAACTCCTGCTATGGAGAACCTGGTGACGCTGACGGGTAAATATGGCGAAGAAGGCGACCGGCTCATATTCAAGGTGCTGAACAATGGCCTGAACATGCAGACGGATGAGCACAAAGCGAAGATGACCACAGAGTGGGAGAAAATGCTGCAGCGGCCTTATGCTACGCCTGTCATAACCGAACGCGCTTTGCGCTACGATCTTACAATACCCTTTGCCCGTTATGTGGTGATGCACCAGAGTGAGTTGGTGTTTCCTTTTCGCCGTTACCAGATGCAACCGGTGTGGCGGGCAGACAGGCCGCAAAAAGGCCGCTACCGCGAATTCTGGCAGTGTGACGCGGATGTAGTAGGCAGCAACTCGCTGGTCAATGAGGCTGAATTGCTGTGTATATATCAGTCAGCCTTCCATCAGTTTGGGCTGCCGGTTAGCATTAAGATAAACAGCCGCAAATTGCTTGCCGCCCTTGCCGAGCTGTGCGGCATGCCGGAGAAGATGACGGACATTACGGTGACGCTGGATAAGCTGGACAAAATAGGGTGGGATGGTGTAGCAACGGAGCTAGGCCAGCGAGGTATAACTGATGAGGGTATTGCCATCATTCGCAGGGTGATAGACATAACCGGCGACAATGCTGCAAAGCTGACAGCATACCGGCAGCTTATGGCCGCTAATGAGACGGGCCTGGCAGGCGTGGAGGAGTTGGAGACTTCGCTGCGGCATTACGGACTTTTGGCGGACGCAGCCTGGACAGGCAGCATAGATATAGACATAAGCCTGGCGCGTGGGCTCAATTATTATACCGGCATCATTGTTGAAGTGGTGTGCAGCAGCGACCAGGTGAAGATGGGCAGCATAGGCGGTGGCGGCCGCTACGATGATCTTACGGGCCTGTTCGGCCTGAAAGGCCTTTCCGGCGTAGGTGTATCTTTTGGCATAGACCGCATTTATGACGTGATGGACGAGCTGCAATTGTTTCCTGCGCACCTGAACACCGGCAGTAAGGTGCTGCTGCTGAATTTTGGCGGCGAAAACGAGGCCTATGCGATGCAGATATTGCAGAAGATACGCCATGCGGGCATTGCAGCGGAGCTTTACCCCGACCCTGCGAAGTTTGACAAGCAGATGAAATATGCCAACAAAAGGGGCGTGGAATATGTGCTATTGCCGGGCGATGATGAACGCAAGAACGGTGTGGTAAGCCTCAAAAACTTTACTACCGGAGTGCAACAGACAATGCCTGTAGGTGAGTGTATCCGCGTACTCGGCGGACAATAGTTGCAGGCACTTTTGCTGGTGTCGCTAAAAATGATAAAATTTGCTCACCTGACCATGAGGAGACTGCTACTTTTGCTCGTTTTGTTATTGCCTCTTCTCGCGTCGGCGCGTAAGCGGGAAGGCAAGGAACTGATCGACTCCCTTTGCGGCGTGCTGAGGTCGGCCACTACCGATACACAGCGTTCAGCGGTCATGTCGCGGCTTGCAGCAGGGTATTGCTACACCAATCCGGATACAGGCATCATACTTGCCAACAAGGCCATGGAGATGGCTAAGGCGGCAGACTGGGAGCTGGGAACAGCCAAGGCGCTGACTGCGCTGGGCGACAATTACCTGGCCAAGTTCGACAATTCACGGGCATTGCGTTGCTTCATGCAGGCATCGCCCATCTTCCAGAAATGTGGTAGCAAAAAGGAAATAGCGGCCTGCCTCGGCAACATTTCCAATGTATATAGCAGCGAGAGCAATTATCCCGCAGCGTTGGATTATAACTTCCGGTCGCTGTCCATTTTTGAGGGGCTCAACGATAAGGCGGATATGGCCATCAACCTCTCCAACATCGGTGTCATATACCGTAACCAGAGCGATTATGCCAAGGCTGTTGAGTATAGTTATAAGGCGTTGGATATAGCACAGCATGAGGGCATTCTGAGCATTCAGGCTTCGGTATATGGTAACCTTGGCAACGTGTATATGGACCGCTGCATCTACGACACTGCGCTGATATTTGACCTGAAGGGACTGGAACTGGCGCGCAGGCAGGGCGACGACGTGAAAGCTGGTAACAGGATGGTGACGGTGGGTAATGCTTACATGCAACTGGGCCGGTATGCCACTGCTCTCGGTTACTTTGATAGTGCGCTTGCTGTTGGCCGCTCGTTTGGTAACCAGATGATCATTGCTGAAAGCTATGGGAGCATGGGCGACTGTTACCTGATGGCAGCGAGGGATACGGTGCACCCCGTGCCCGCCAACATGCGCAGCCGGCAGGAGAACCTGGACAAGTCGGTCAAATACCTGCTGCAGGCAAGGGAAATAGCGGTGGCCGTAGCCGATATGGATGACATATTGCCGGTGAACAAATCGCTGTCAGAGGCCTATGCGTTGCAGGGCAATTTCAGGGAAGCGCTCAGCAGTTATAAGGACTACATCTCCGCGCGGGATTCTGTGTATTCTGAAGACAACAATGTAAAGATCGCTGACCTGGAGACCAGCCGCAACCTGGATATCAAAGACAAGGACATACAGATAGAACAACTGAAGGCGCGGAACAAGCGCAGTGAGCGTGTGTTGTACATTGCCGGGATCATTATCCTGCTGATGCTGTTGGTCATCATAGCCCGCAGGTTGATGACGACAACGCGATCAAATCAACAACTGTCGCGCGAGCAGCGCAAGCATTTGAACCGTATACAGGCACAGGGAGATGTGCTGAAAGATATTGCCAGGATGCAGTCTCACGAGCTGCGCGGACCTGTGTCCACCTTGCTTGGGCTGGCCAAGCTTTTCAACTTTGAGCGGCCGGATGACCCGCACAACCTGGAGTTGATGCGTGATATTACCAACGTTACCGAACGGCTGGACAGCATTGTGACCGACGTGGTGAGTAAGGAGAATGAAGTGAATGCCCCGGACATCAGCACCGATGGCCCGGCTGCCTGATCAGCCCATGCCCCATACGTCCAGTATTTGCCGGGCGTGATCTTTGCTTTTTACCTTTTGTATGATGTGGTCTATTTTGCCTTTTTCGTTGATGAGAAAGGTGTGGCGCAGGGTGCCCATATAGGTTTTGCCGAACATCGATTTCTGCGCCCATACGCCGTATGCGGTAAGCATTTTATGATCGGTGTCGGCCAGCAGGGTGAAGGGTAGTGTATATTTCCCTTCAAATTTTTTGTGGCTCTTTTCGGTGTCGGGGCTCACACCAATGATGGTGATGCCTTTTTCCTTCAGCAGCGCAAAATTGTCGCGCAGGTTGCAGGCCTCGTTGGTGCAGGTTTCGGTATCATCCTGCGGATAGAAGTACAGGGCCACCTTCTGCCCCTTCAGGTCTTTGAGCGATACCTTATTGCCATCCTGGTCGGGCGCGCTGAATGCGGGTGCTTTATCTCCTGGTCTCAGTTCCATTTTATCTCGTGAATTTCAAACTGTAGTCTGCTTTGTTTCCGTTCTCGTCTTCTGCCTCAAACAGCAGCTCGTGCCTGCCTTTGCTGCAATGCTCATCAAATTTATAGAAGAAAGCGCTGCCGTGCTGCTCAAAGCATACCCACTTTCCGTCAATGTAACCATTGAACTTTTTTACCGACGTCATTGCGTCTTTTGCAGTAAGCAGTATCTGCTTAGCGTGGGCAAGATCAGCTCCGTTCTTCGCCTGGCCTTTTATGACGGGGGCAGTAGTATCATAATCCAGCCACCAGTCGCCGAAGGCGCGGGCAGGGGCCTTGTACCAGCCATCGCCGGTTGATGTGGCTGCGCGGCCATCCGTTTCCTTACTATCATTATACATCATAGCCACTTTGCCCGAAAGCCTTTCCGGTACCGGCATATGTGCTTTTATACGCAGGTCGAAATAGTGGTGCACGGGCACATAGGCATGATGCAGTTGCAGCTTGTCGGACAGTAATTCCGGCGCCGGTGTTTTTTTGTAGTCGAATTCCACATCATCGTACAATTGTTTTTCGTCCAGCACGAATGAAACATCTTCATTGGCGAATTTATTTTCTTTGTTGGCGCTGAACATGGTTATTGGGCCCACTGCGGGGTCTACGATAATGCTCATCCGTTTTAACGCAAAATCCACTACCGAAGTGTTACCCTTGTCATCAGTGATATCTATGCGCACTTTGTGCGTCTTCCAGTCGTGTATGTCCAGCCGGCCATTCTTCTTGTTCAGAAAAGTGTAGATGCTATCCAGGTGGTTGCCGGGCAGCTTGTATAGCAGTTGTATCCATTTGCCTGTTTTCTGGTGGGTGGCGTAGTCGGCATATGCATTCACATAACGCGTCACGTCATAGCCTATATCATCCAGCGTCACTTCGCTTTGCAGGGTATCGTCCATATACAGCCGGGCCCGCAGGAAATTGATGGTGTTATCGCTGCCATCCATGTAATCGTCCACTTCCACGCCTATGCCCGCCAATGTTGCCGGTACCGACAAAACGGTGTCGCCTGAACTATACTCGCGGCTGATCGTATAGCTTCCGTTTTTGCATATAGCAAGTTTTTGTTCCGATTGCACATTGACGTAGATCGGTTCGCTGCCGTTATATATAATGATGCCTCGTGGTTTGGGTGGTATCTTATCTATTATGGGCAGCCCGAACAACTCAGGGTTCAATGGGTGTTCTGTTTTGGTGTTGCGGATCTCGAAGTGCAGGTGCGGCGCGGTGGATGCTCCTGTATTGCCCGACCAGGCTATTTGCTGCCCTTTTTTTACCGGGAACGTAGCAGGTGAGAGCTGCAGGTCGATGTCCCATTTCTTCTGCTCGTACTGGTGTGCCCTTACGTACTTCTGTATGGCAGGTGCAAAATCGTTGAGGTGGGCATAAAGCGTGGTGTAGCCATTGGGGTGTGTGATATAGAGGGCGTGGCCAAATCCGCTCTTTTCCATTTTAATGCGCGAAATATAGCCATCTGCTGCCGCATGCACGGGCTGGTTTTCCTTGCCCAGCGTTTTAATATCGGTGCCGCTATGGAAATGCCCCGGTCTGCATTCGCCGAAATTGCCAGCGAGGAAAATGGGTATGTCCAGCGGGTTGCGGAAGTAGTTCTGCGGGTATTTGCTGGTGATGGTGTCCGTATTTTGGGCGAGGGCTGCAAAGGGTAGCAGGATAATGGTGAACAGCAGTTTCCGGATGTGCATGTGCAAATTTACGATTTCGGGTATCAGTTTTCAGCTATCCGTTAGTTTAACCGCCTCCTCCTTTCTCTCGGGAGCAGAGGTTGATCGAAGTCCCCGTCCGAATGGTCTGGCCGGGCAGGTGCGCTGTTGTGCAGGGGTTGTGAAATGATCAGGCATTGCCCGATCGCCCGACGGTGAAAAACACACAAATCGGGCAATGGTTGTTCCCGGTGCATTTGCAGTTACTTGGGTATCAATTGTTTGTCATCCACATCACCATTTTTGCCATTGCCCGATAATGCCTTGCCGTTTTCGGCCTGCAGCTATCGGTTGGTTTAAGCTGGCCTTCCTTTGCCGGGGCCACTGCGGCAATGGTTAGTTGGCCGATATGCCAAAGAGCTAAGCGCAAGGTAGGCCTGTGGCGGGCTGCTGACAAAATGAGATATGCACAAATGGAAGCTGAAGCTTGTTGGAGTAGTTGAGAGAGAGGAAGTTGTGAGTGGATAAGTCTGGTTATTGCACTCCAACCCTCCCGAAATTTCATCGGGACATGTGCCGGGAGATGTTATTGGCGTCCCGGACGCTTGTTGTTGATGCCTTTGTAGCTGCGCGGCCTCAGCCGCAGTTATGGCGACAGGGGTGAGCAAATCAGCCGGTTCAAATTCCGGTCATTCCTTTTCTATGCCACTATGACTATATTGGCAAAAAACTTCCATGCGTTATTTGCTTATATTGTTCGTTCTGTATGCATCTGCATGTAAAACGCCGATGCACGGCACCGTGGTGGCTGCGTCTGCGCCTTTTGTGCGACTGACGGACGGCCAGGTGCATCGCCCGGCTACTGTTGCGGTGCAGGAGTATGAAACAAAAGACGGGCACTGGGGGAAGATAAAATATACCTCGACGGTATATAAGCCCAGGATACTTTGCGGCGATACTGGTTTCCATTTCCGGCAGGTGGCTTTTTTTTCGCCGGGGGGTAAGGTATTCGGGAGTTCTGCGCACTCGCATTTTGCGGTAAAATTTAGCGATGGCCCGGTGCGCACTTTCGTGTCGCTCACTTACAAGCCAAAGCCGTTCAGCAAAGTATCTGCGTCCCTGCAAACGTTCAACTTTGCACAGCAATTGCCGGATGAGGGTTACATAGACCTGAAGAGTGTGATCATCACCACTGAAAAGCACCACCACGTGGTGCGCCCCAATATGCATTATTACCTGCAGCAGGGCGATACGGGCAGCCTGCTGAGATACAATTACCATAACCTGAAACCGATGATAGCCGGTAATATTCCGGCTTCAGCGCAACTTGCCCGTTTTCATCATACGCGTGTTGTGGCGCGCATCAGCGGCATTGCCGGGCTGGCCATGATGTTGACTGGTATGAGCCTGGCATCGGGCGGGGGCAATGCTGTGGCCACGTCGCTCAGTCTTTCGGGCCTGGCCATTTCTTCGGCATCGGGTATTGTCATCAAGCTCAATCACAAGAAGATGAACAAGGCGCTGTATATAGCTGATGTGCGGCATTAGCCGGCCTAAAGTAATTTGAATAGTTTTTGTGTGGTTGTGTGCGAGGACCTCATCCCCCGGCTACCTGCCTGAACGGGCTGGCAGCTTCTCCCATAGGCCGCTTCGTTCCTCGCGGTGTCCAGGGTTACATGGGCAGGCGTCGTGCGGTTGCGTGTGTGAGCTTGTAGGATCATGGGATAGCGAGGATCAACCATGATCGCGCAACCAGAATAAAAAACCTGAAAATTGAGATCGCCTGGTAGCCTTGATTCAGAAAACTGAAAGCTGAATACTGACAACTATCTTATCCGCACCATGATGAAGTTGCAGTTGTAGCCACCCACACCGGCTGCGGTGGAGAGGGTATAGTCCACCTTGATGGTGTCGTTGGCAAGGGAGCCATTACCGGATATGCCCGGGGCACCGGCGGTTCCTATCCTCATTTTTCCAAGCGTATCGACTGTTGCAGACACGGTAATATTGGAACTGGCGAAATTGGAGATGGTTATGGTCTCGCCGCCATCGGTGGAGGCTTTGGTTACGGCACTTTGCCAGGTTGCAGCGCCGCCTGTTGAGGCTGGTGTGCAGGAGCCCCGGTAGCAGTTATAGGTAGCCACGAACTGGTCGGTCCAGGCTGTTTGGCAGGCATTGCCCGAATAGCCAACAGAGCATACACACTTGTTATCGGTACAGGTGCCGCCGTTCTGGCAGGTGGTGCTACCACATTTGTCTTTGCAACTGAATATTGCGGTGATGCTTACTGAGCACAAGAGGATGAGTGCAGCGGTGGCGGCTATTCTGAATTTTTTCACTGTTTGTTGGTTGATCGGAATGAGGAGGTAAAAATACCGTAAAGCTGATGCACCGTGCAAGCTGTTTATGTATTTTAACAATTAATAAGTCAGCCCCCGGTTGATGCTTTTGTTAAATCGCGGCTCAAGTATCAGAAAAGTATTTATGTTTTGTAATTTTGGGCATATCGATCGAATAAGCGGACAGAAAAATGGGAAACATGCGGCGGGTGCTGATGTGCTCGATTGTTTTATGGATGATGATAGCGCCTACGGGGATAGTGTCGGCTGACGAGAACAGCCGGGCTATTGAAGACCTGCGCCTGTCGGCATATATTTCAGGAGTGTATCAGCAGATCGCATTCACCGGTGATAACCCGCTGTCGCAGGATGCATTTTCAAAGGCATATCGTGGTTACCTGTCGCTGGCTGATGCGGGCATGCTGAATCCGGAGTTGCAAACACTTACTGTTTGCGATATGAGCCGGCCATCGACCGAGAAACGCATGTGGGTGATAGACATTGCTGCACGGAAAGTGCTGTTCAACACGTATGTGGCGCACGGGCAGGGCTCGGGCGACGACCTTGCCGAAGAATTTTCCAACAGGATGGATTCCCACCAGTCGAGCCTTGGGTTTTATGTAACCGGCGATACGTATGATGGCGACCACGGGCTGTCGCTGAAGCTGGAAGGCGTGGATGCGGGCTTCAATGATGCTGCCATGGACCGCGGAATTGTGGTGCACGGGGCGCCTTATGTGAGTGAGCGCTTTATTGCCGAGAACAACAGGCTGGGGCGTAGCTGGGGATGCCCTGCAGTACCGGACGAGTTGAAAGAACCGATCATCAATGCCATTAAGGGCGGAACCTGCCTGTTCATTTATGCGCCGCAGGCCAGCTACCTGGCGTCATCGCACTGGCTGCACCACCGCATAGCTGCTGCATCGCTGCCGGATGTTAATTGCTCCGAAATTGCAATGCCGACAAAAGCAGTACCGCGCACAAGGGTCATCGAATACATTTCGAATGGCAGGGTGGACAGCGTAAAAACCATCCCCAATTAATTTTTCCTGAGCATAGAGATCAGCTTGCCATCGCGGTGATAGACGTCGCGGGCGAAGAGAATGTGCTGACCGGTAGTGTCTTCAAAGGCGGTGAGGTAGGCAATGTGCACGGGTATCTTATTCTTCAATATGCGCCATTGGGTTTTGTGCGTATCGATGATGGAGTCCAACTGCCCCTGTGTGAAATTTTTCTTTTCCAGATCGGACAGGATGAAGATGGCCATGGGCTGCGGCTTTTCGAGCCGGATGCAGCCAGAGCTGAGGGCGCGGAAATACTTGCCGAAATCGCCTCGGTGCGGCGTATCGTGCAGGTATATGTCCCACGGGTTGGGCAGGTTGAATTTGACATAGCCGAGCGAATTGTCGTCGCCGGGATCTTGCTTATAGGTGTAGTTGCGGTAATTCTTGCTGTTGATGCGCGACGCATTCACCTTATGGCCTTTCTTGTCATAGGCGGTAAGGCCTTTTTTCTCAAGGTAAGCTTCTCCGGTCTTTTGCATCCCGGGCAGTACATCTTTTTTAAGAATGGTAGGCGGCACACCCCACGGCGGGTTGAGCACCACATTCGTCATTACCGCATAAAGCGAAGGTGTTTGCCGTTCCGGCTTGCCAACAACTACGCGCATGTGCATGGCATTTGCACCATCACGCCTGAAGAAGAGCTGCATGAAGGGCACATCCACCAGCACATACAGGTTGCCGAATTGCCGCTGCATCCAGCGGACGCGCTCCATGTTCGCGGCCAGTTTATCCATTACCGTATCCGCAGGCGTTTGCAGCGCAGCCAGTGTAATGCTGTCCGGTTTACCGGTTGCGCGCAGACCCATATAAGCCTGGTAGTCTTGTATCCATTGGGCCCAGTCGCTCATGCTGTCGTTAGGTACCGGGTGTATCCAGGGCGCCTCTTTGCTGATGACCGTGATGATGTTTTTCCGGGCGTTGCTGTCGGGCTTTATACTGTTGCCCACGCCGGCCATTGCGGTTGCCAGATCGGTGTCGTGGGCCAGTTGGCGGTAGTGCCGGTACTCGTCGCGCAGCATTTTGTAGGTGGGCACCAGGCTGCGGAAGCTGTCCAGCGGCGTGTATTTGTCTATCATCTGCGCCAGTGCCAGCGGCGCTGTCCATGCGGAATCGTTGGCGTGAAACCATAGTGAATCGGCCTTCCGGGGAATGAGCCGGCCAAAAAGCAGGTCGGAAGCGGCAGTGAGGTAGCTGCGGGTGAGCAGCGTGTCGAAAGCTATGGCATCATCGAGCGTGGTGGCTTTGTCGCCCAACTTGTTTCGCAATTGCAGTAGCCTGGCCAGGTTGTAGCGGGAGGTATCGAGGCCGTCCCATTGCATGTCGCGGAGGTCGGCAAGTGCTAGTTCTGCAGCTTTGTCGGCTTTATAACCGTGAGAGAGCCATATGGGCGCAAACTCGTTGAGTGTATAGGCATAGCGAATGCCGCTGAGTACCGAGGTGTTCGTTAATTTCTTCGTTGTGTCCGCGGGCTGCACCAGCGTCTGCAGTTTGTCGGAGAACGATTCGTAGGAAAAGTCTTCCGTGATGATCTTCCTGGACCTGTGTTTGCAGGCGAAGAAGGATACTGCGCAAAGAAGGATAAATATGGTTGTAGTAATTACAGGTTTACGGATCATAGAAGCGTGGGGGCCATGTTGAAGTATCGTTTAGCAAAAACTGTTCCGGTGTCAGAGTGCCAGTTCTGTGGCTGGATCCCAGAATTTTTTATCAAAATCCTGCACCTTATCGTCCACCACTTTTACGCCCTCCTTAGACAGCAATTGCTGCATTTTTTCGGGAGGGGAGAAGTGATGTTTGCCGGTGAGCAACCCTGTACGGTTCACCACCCGGTGCGCAGGTACTTTGGGAGTTACAGTGTGGCAATTGTTCATGGCATAGCCCACCAGCCGGGCCCCGGAAGCTGCGCCTATAGCGGCGGCCACGGCACCATAGGTGGTTACCCGGCCGCGGGGCACAGCGCGCACCACATCGTATATGGCATCGTAAATACTTTCCTTACTCCTTTTTTCCGTGGTCATGGTTGTTGCGTTCATTCAGTAGCCGGGTGCGGTTAGGCTCGGGCACGTTCATGTAGTCGTATGGGCAGTGCAGGCAGCCGTTGCCGCAGCAGTAGCCCCGCTGCAGCAGGTAGTGCGCGGTGAACACCAGCCTGCCATCAGGCAAGATATAATAATCCTTATTCTCCGTCAATGGCTTCTTTATTAAATCTGCCGCTCAGCTTCACCGGCTCATCGGGCAATGAAAAGGACACGTAATAAATAGTGCGGCCGTCGGCCAGGTGCATTTTTTCGTAGAAGGTTTGAATGGCCAGCGGCCCGGTGGCCATACCCTTGCCATAGATGTCAGCAATGTTCTGGTGTATGGTGCACTGCTGTTCGGCGATCGTCTCGAGTGTAAACTGGTAGAGTACCTCGGAATCGGTTTTGAGGTGAATGGTGCTGCCGGGCTTTAGTATCTGCTGGTAGAGGGCCAGGAAGCGGGCGTGGGTGAGCCGGTTCTTTTCTTTGCCCTTCTTGAGGAACGGGTCGGAAAAGACGATCCAGATCTCAGATACTTCTCCGGGCGCAAAGTAGTCGGTTATCTGGCCGATATGTGTGCGCAGGAATGCCACATTGTCCAGGCCCTCGGCCAGTGCGGTTTTGGCGCCGGTGTAAATGCGGTTGCCCTTAATGTCCACACCGATGTAATTGCGGTCGTGGTGCTGGCGGCCGAGGTTCACGCTGTATTCGCCCTTGCCACAGGCCAGTTCCAGGGTGATGGGATGGTTGTTCTTAAAGAAGGTGTGCCAGTTGCCTTTCATCCCTTCCGGATGTTGTAATACGTTGCGGTAGGTTTCTATGGCCTGAAACTTGACTAATTTTTTATGCCCCATAATCTGGCGCAAAAGTAAGAAGATAGCGGTAAGCAGGTTTTAGCGTCAATTTTTCCCGGTTTGGCGTTATTTTTTCGTAAGCTATTGTCATACAATTGTTTGATTTATGTAAATCTCTTAATATTGCGTATTCTTAAAAAATTAAAACAAATGAAGAAGAAAATTTTACTATTTACCGCTATCGCAGGCGTAGCGAGCCTGGCTTTAATGAGTTACCGCCTGGGCGCAGGTAATGCCGGCGGGTATAATTGTACGGGTGCAGAAACGGATTCCGGCAACCCGGCAGGTTGTAGCACAGGTAGTAGTTGCCATGCCAATACCGCAACGGCAGGTATTGCAGTTACCGTAGAGCTGGACTCAGCTGGTGTGCCTGTCACTCATTATGTTGGTGGCCATGCGTACACCGTTAAGATATCTGGCACCAACAATACAGGTATCTCATTGCCTAAATTCGGTTTCCAGGTGTCTGCAATGACCGGTACAACTGCCACTGCAACTCCTACCAATGCGGGTACGTTTGCGTCAACCGGCCTTCCAACAAGCGTGCGCTATACGCCTAATGCAGGCGCTGGATCTTTTTTGCTGAATTGTGTTGAACAGAGCAATGATATCACCGCTACTTCAGGCACAGGTGGTGCAGGCACTACTTATGTTGAATCATTTGGTTGGACAGCACCTACTTCAGGCACAGGTACCATATCTATATGGGGCGCGCTGAATGCAGTGAATGGTAACACAACCAATGATACCGGAGACCATTGGAATACTGCACACATTATGCTGTCAGAAGAAGCTCCGGCTGCGGTTGCCAATGTTGTCAACAACATTGCTGTGAACGTGTTCCCTAACCCATGCAGCAATGCGCTCAATGTGAACATTGACAATGCCAGCGGCACTTATGAGCTGAACGTATTTGACCTCAGTGGCCGTGCAGTAGCGCATGAGTCAGTGTCCGGCAATACCGTGTTCAACACCACATCATGGGCTGCGGGTATGTATTACCTGAGCGTTTCTGCAAACGGCGCCAGCAAGGTATATCCGGTTGTGAAACAATAATAATTGTTGCAGATACAAATATTGAAAATGCCGCATATTGCGGCATTTTTTATTATTATCAATTTGTAAGTTGATAATAATCAGTTGAATAGCGATTTATTTTGTTTATTTTGGCGCAAATCTGATAAAAAATCGCTTACAAATGAAAAAGACATTTATCCTGCTGCCCCTTATCGGTATGGGGCTTTATCTGACCTTATCGAGCAGCTCAAGTGGTGGCGCAAATGGTTCTGGCTGCGACGGTACCGGCGCATCTACACCGGCTACAGGTTGTAATTGCCACAGCCATACAAGTACGTTTACACCGACCATTGCGCTTAAGACGACCGGCGGCGCAACGGTAACTTCGTACACACCTGGCACAGCGTACAACATTGTTCTATCTGCGTCCAGTTCTTCAACTACATGGCCTAAGTTTGGCTTCCAGATGGCTGCTGTTACAGCTGCAACCGGCGGCACTGCCAGCCCTGTAAGTGTGGGTACTTATGGTACTATGCCAACCAGCTGCCAGGTTACCTCTCCGTCTATGTCGGGTCTTCCTGAAACTGTATGCGAGCACAGCGCACGTCTGATAGCTGGCGGCACAAGTGGCGCATATACCTATTCAGTGACCATTCCATGGACAGCTCCTGCAAGTGGAACAGGCTCTGTGAAGCTTTATGGCGTTATAAATGCAGTAAATGGCTCCGGCAGCAGCGGCGATGGTTACAATGAAGCCACTCCGGTTACCATTACTGAATCGACAACAGGTGTTGCCAACGTAACTGCAGATGCCGGTGCCAAGGTGTTTCCTAACCCTTGCAACGGCACGCTGAACATAGCTGTTGACGGACAGTATGACCTGCATGTATTCGATCTTGGTGGGCGCATGGTAGCCAATGGCTCTTATGCTCAGGCTGCGGCTATAGATGCATCTGCATGGGCGCCCGGCCTGTATGTGGTTGAAGTGATGAAGGATGGCAAGAGCGAAACTATAAAAGTGGTAAAGCAGTAATCTGCAAGGATCAACGAATGATACAGAGACTGCCTTTTGCGGGCAGTCTCTTTGTTTTATGTAAATTGGAGGCAAATGCAGCCATGGGCCTGATCAATTTCCTCGAACACCACATGTTGCAGTGTCCGTCTAAGGCATTGCTGCACATGGAGTGCCCCGGCTGTGGTATGCAGCGCAGCATACTGTTGCTGATGCAGGGGCGGCTGTCGGAGAGCCTGGCGATGCACCCGGCGGCAATACCGCTGCTGGCTTTGTTCGGTTTCACGGTATTGCACCTGGTTTTCAAATTCAGGAGGGGCGCGGCCATTATTATTTTTTTGCAGAGTATGGTTGGGATAATAACCGCAGGGTTCTATATTTACAAAATAGCGCATCACCAAATTTTTACTTCATGAGCGACCTGAACAGGAACGAGGACATTTTTGATACCCCGATGATGGAGCAACTGCCCAATAGCACTGCTGTGCTGGTGTTGGGTATCATCTCCATTGTTGGTTCTATGTGCTATGGTGTGGTGGGGTTAATATGCGGCATTATTGCTTTGGTGTTGTCGTCGCGCGATGCGCAGCTTTACCGCACGCAGCCCAGGCGCTATGCTATGTCCTCCTACAAAAATTTGCAGGCCGGTAAGATATGTGCCATCATCGGTATAGTTATTTCCGCGCTGGCTATTGTGGGTGTCATTTTCTATGTGCTTTTCCTCGCCAGGGTACTTACAGGTTCGGGCGTGTTTTAATCAATACTTCTTCAATCTTTTGATCTATGGACAATCCAAATCAGCCAATATTCAGGAATGACCGGCAAGAAAGCCTGCCGAATGCAACAGCAGTGCTGGTGCTGGGTATCATCTCAATAGTTACCTGTATCTGCTATGGAGTGCCGGGTATTGCATGCGGCATCATAGCCCTGGTGCTGGCCAATAAAGATACGGGGCGCTATCTGGCAGAGCATGGCCGCTACACCGAGGCTTCTTATAAGAACCTGCGGGCGGGAAAGATATGCGGCATCATAGGGTTGCTGCTGTCAGTATTGTTTCTGCTGATGATCGTACTTTTCATCGTGATGATGCCGGAGAAATTCATGCAAATGAGCCAGTATTACAAGCAATACTAAGCATCAGATGAATTTATTGTCGCGGGCGGCTTTAATGGCGTCTGCCTTGGAATGGACATCCAGCTTGTGGTAGATGTTCTTGATGTGCGACTTTACGGTCTCCAGGTCAATGAACAGCTCCTCGGCTATGCGTTTGCGACTTTTGCCGGTGGCTATCTGCTCCAGTATCTCGGTCTCGCGGCGGGTAAGCGGCGATGCTTCATTGCGCTTGAAGGATGAGATGACCATGCGGGCAATGTGCGCGCTCATAGGGCCGCCACCGTCCATCACTTCGTTTATGGCCGCCAGAATTTTTTCGGGAGGGGTGTTTTTGGTGAGGTAGCCTGCGGCGCCATTGCCCAGGGCGCGGAAAATGAGCAGTTCCTGTTCGTAAACGGTGAGTATGAGAATGTGTGTCTCCGGCAGCAGCTTTTTGAGTTTGGGCAGGGCCTCAATGCCTGAGAGGCCGGGAAGTTCCACATCCAGCAGCAGCACATCGGGGTCGTCCTGGGCTATTTTCCGCGCTGCGTCTTCGTAAGATGCGTAGGTACCCACTATTTTATAGCCATCGGCTTTGCCAATGAGAAAGGCATAACCTTCCCTTATGGTCTCGTCATCTTCAATAATGGCCACTCTTATATCCAGGTCGCGGTTCATAAACACTGTTTTTTGTAAAGTTCTGTAATCCCGTGCAAACGGGCTATCACCTGTTACGGGGTATTTTGAAGGTGAGGCTGAGTATAGTGCCCTTGCCGGGGCGGCTGTCCACATATAGCTTGCCATTGAGCCTGCCGGCCCTTATCTGCATATTCTGCAGACCATTGCCGCGGGTAACACTTTGCGGATCGAAGCCCTTGCCATTGTCCTTCATCACAATATTCAGTACGTCGCGGCGCTTCATTTCCACGTGAATGTTCACTTCCGTCGCTCCGGAATATTTGAGTGCATTGTTCAGCGCTTCTTTGAAGATCATGATGAGGTTGCGGCTGGTGTCCATAGGCAACCGGTAGCCCCGCCATTGCTCGCTGATGCCGGAAACGGTGAGCTTTAGCGGAGTGTCTTCAAACAATTCGTTGCCGAACTCCAGTATGCGCAGCAGTATCTCGTACAGGCTGTCGTTAGAGGGCTTCAGTGACCACAGTATATCGCGTGTGCCGCCATACAGCAGGCTTGTGTTCTCTTCTATCTGGCCCAGTATGCGCGTGACATCAGGGGTCTGGGGTACTTTGCTTTTCAGCACATTGGCCAGCACATTGATGCGCGTGAGCTTGTTGCCGATCTCGTCGTGGAAATCCTCGGCAGTGCGCAGGCGTATCTTGGCCTGCTCTTCGGCCCGCAGGCGCGCGCGGAGCCTGTGGCGGCGTTCCTTGCGGCTGTTGAACAGGTATTGCAGGAACACACCCAGCAGCAGGCATGCTGCCAGCACCAACAAGCGGAACCAGCTTGTTTTCTGGAATGGGGTGATGATCTCGAAGGCGTAAGTGAGCTCAGGGTTTTGCTTGCCGTGTTCGCCCATGCACTGCACGTGAAAAACATATTTGCCGGGCGGCAGTGCGGAATAGGTTACGGAAGTCATTCCTGACCAGTCGGACCACGGCGCATCTATGCCGTCCATGCGGTAGCGGTACAGCACCTGTTCGCCGCCGCTGAGGGTTACGGCCTGGAAGCTAAAGGCAATAGTGTTCTTGCGGTAGGGTAGGCGAAGATGATAGGGGATGCCATACCAGTTGTCGGTGCTGTCGTAGTAAGAGGGATCGATGGTGTTCTCGCCCGTCAGCTTTACCGATTTCAGCAGTATGCTGAAAGGGGCGGAAGAAACTACTTCCGAATGTGGCTGGTAATGCAGTGCGCCATTGGTGGTGCCGAACCAGATGCTGCCGTCGGGCAGTTTCAAAGCGGCGCCGAGGTTGCTCTCCATGCCGGTGACACCCTGTTCCTTGCCATAGAAGGTGATGTGTGTGTCTCCGTTGGGGCTAACGGTTATTTTGTGGATGCCATAACCGGTGCCCGCCCATATGTTACCCTCATTATCGGCAGTAATGTTGTAGATGAAGTCGGAACGGAGACCATTGCTTTTGTTGATGATAGTGGCTTTGCGGCTGCGCATATCATAACGGATGATGCCGTTGTCGCTGCTGCCCAACCACAGGATGCCAGGGGTCATGGTCATACACTGTATCTGAGAGCTGTCGGTTGCCGTATGCGTGAGGAATGGTGTAATGGTGCCGCGGTCATAGAGTTTCAGCCCGCTTTCGGTGGCTATGAGCACACTGTCCTGCCCTATGTACAGGAACGAAGACACGCTGGCGCTTTTATCCATCACTATGCTAAAAGTGTCATTGTGCTTCAGCATTATCGCGTCGTCGAGGCCTATCCACAGTCGGTCTTCGGGGTCTTCGTAAAGGCGGGTGATGAAGTTGGACGTGAGCTTATGCTGCGGCGCGGTGAACTGATAGAATGTGTTTTTGGTGTATTCCCAAAGGCCGCTTCCGCGGGTGCCTATCCACAATTTGTGGTCGTGCGAATAAACTACCGAGGTAAGTGCTGGAGGGGCAGAAGTAGGGAAGGGCAGTGGAGTGGTAACGCCATCGTGATACACGAATAGTCCGGCATCGTAGGTGCCCAGAAATAGCGAGTCGCGCCGGTTGCCTGCGATGGTCATTACCTGGGCGCTTGGCAAGCCCATAGATTCGTCCAGCCCGGTGAACAGCGTGCCTGAGAAACGGAAGATGCCCTGCCCATCTGATGCCATCCAGATATTACCCTCGGCGTCGGTCATCACATCGAAAAATGTGTTGTCGCTGAGGCCGTTCTTTTTGTTATAGACCTGCAATGAATTGTCTCCCAGCTTGATGACGCCGCCGTTGTACGTGCCTATCCACAATGCGCCCATCTTGTCCTGTGCAATGGACAGCATGGCGGGGTAGTTGAGCGGGATATTGTTGATTCTGAATACTTTGAGGCGGTTATCCTCAACGTGGTAGAGCCCGCCGTTGGTGCCCAGCCAGACATTGCCCGCCCTGTCGCGGAAAATGCAGTGAATAGTGGGCATAGGGTCTCCGGGCGCCAGCCCGAAAGCGGTTGAATCCCACCTGTCGCCATTGCGGTGATAGAGGAAACTGTCTTTGGCCAGATAAAGGTTACCTGGTTCGGCCAGCATGGCGGACACAAATGTCTGCGCGCCCGGTGTGACCAGGTATTTTATCTTGCCATTGACAATATAATACACCTCGCCACCTACCTGCCACCAAACGGTGTCGCGTACAATGCAGATGTGCTGCAGACGGCTGGCGCCACCCCGTGCCGCCGCATGCGGCAACTGGTAGTGGGTATATTTTTTACCATCGAACCGGGAAATGCCATCGCTGCCGCCGATCCATATATTGCCGAGCGAATCTGCCGCCAGCGACATCACCATATTGGCCGGTAGGCCGTTGCGCACGGTGTAATTGGTAAAGTTCTGCCCATCGAAACGGGAGAGGCCGCCCAATGTACCTACCCACAGGTTGCCGGCAACATCCTGCGCCAGGCACATGGCCTGCGACTGGATGAGGCCATTGTCAACGCTGAGGTTGCGGAACGGGAAGCGCTGCGCCTGTGCGGTGCCGCAAAGCAGCAGCATGGTCAGCAGGCAATAGACATATTTTAAGTGAAGGCGGCGCATTCTGATGGGTGAAATTACTTTATCTGCGATTGAGTTGGTGCGCCGGGGTGTTTGTGGGGTAAAATCACGTTTTTGGGGTGACCTCACCCCCGGCAATTACAGTGCGGGTGCGAGGACGGAGTGTGGGGCTATAGGGTGATCTCACCCTCCGGCAATTACAGTGCGGGTGCGGAGGGCGGAGCTATAGGGCGACCTCATCCCCCGGCCCCTCTCCGATAGGCTGCTTCGTTCCTCGCAGTGTCCGGGGTGACATGGGTTGACTCTGTGGGCGGGTGGCTTTGTTGGTGCATGCCCATGTGTTGGTTGTTGGTGCCCTCGCTACGCGCATGGCTGCTCGGCGGAACGCCAACGGCGGAGACCTGCCATTAATTGACAATAGGTTGCCACTGAATTTTCGTGATCGTGAATTTTTTTCTTACATTCTTATCGGCAATATCTATAGGGGCTGAAAAGTCACTAACAGGAATTTGAAATTTATCTTTGGGCTTGATCAAATAGTTTCCAATATCATCAATTGATTTTTGCGGTTCATTTGTGTAAGACCTCCGAACTATTTTTTTATAGCTGGCAATTGCTCCAAAATCTATAAAAACCGAGTCGACGCCATTAAAATATTGTTCAGCGAAAACAATGCATCTCCCTGCTTGTCGGAAACCCATGAATGTATTGTTTTTGTCCCCTCTTCCTCCGCACTTTAAACATGTAAGAACGTTGGGGTAAAATTGCTTTAATCCCGAATGGCAATAAATGAGTACCGACTCTCCTTCATCAGCAGCGTCAAATGCCACAATAACATAATCGTGTGAATAAGGAATGCAAATGGAATCAAAAACGGAATAGCTATGACCACTATAAACGATTTCCCTATTGTCTTGGGCTGCAGCCCGAAGAACAAAAAAGGAAAAAAAAATTAAGAAGCAGCGCATTAATACTATTTATCTATTCTGTCCCCAGCGAGTCGCTCAACCTGGCTTTCGTGTAGCGAGGACTCGCTGATAACAAGTGGGTTAGGCTAATTTACTAGAATTTTATTGAGTGTGCTTGCTTTTTAGCGCAGACCCCATCCCTAAAGGGAGGTGTTATTATCGACCTGTACAAATACATCCTCCATCTCGATCAACTTATTTATGTAAAAAAATCATTACATCTGTAAAATAGAATGACATACTACATGGAATAACTGGAGAGTATGATAATAAATTAAATTCTATATAATTTTTATCTCCCTCTTCTCTAAAATTACAATTCGTAATGTCACATATTTTTATATCATCAACTTTCTGAAAATAAAAGCTAGAAATACCTGAAAACAATAGCTCGACTTCATTGTAGCCTTGCTTTTCTTCATCGTATTCGTTAACATTAATTGTAATTGTATATTTACAAAAATCAAGCAAAACTGAGTTCAATGGCATATCATGAAACTCTAATTGTCCTAGATCAGCTATCATAAATTTTTTTTAGTATTAATCTATACTTCATCACGCTTGTGTGTTTTGTTATACTCCTCTCTGCTTTCCGTCCCCAGCGAGTCACTCTGCCTTGCTTTCGTGTAGCGAGGACTGGCTGATAAAATGTGGGTTAGGCTAATTTACTAGAATTTTCGTGCATTGTCTGAGCCAGGATGCTTAGGATAGAAGGATGATAGGAAATGTCCCCTACTCAAAGCGCTTTGCCAGCAGGTCGCCAACGATCTTGTCAATGGGCAGGGTAAAGGTTTCGCCGGTTACCTGGCGGATGTCCATCCGGTAGGTGCGCTCGCCGGGCACGTGGTTCACTATCTGCTGGCCCGGGGTGGCCGTAACGAAGTAATAGATGCTGATGACCTGCGACTGGTCGTAGGCCGAGGGTTGGAAATAATCGGTGGTGTAAAAATGGTCCAGCACAGTAATGTCCATGCCCAGTTCCTCCTTCCACTCGCGGCGCAGGCAGTCGCGGGTGCCTTCGCCCCAATCCATGCCGCCGCCGGGCAGCTTTATCACCTTCTGGCCGCGGATAAGTTCCTCGTTCACCAGTAGCTGCCCGTCGTGGACCCAAATGCCATATACCCTGATGTTGAAGCGTTTTTCCATGTAGGACTCAAAGCTATTGGTTTTGCCGGTTTCAGGGGCAGCAAATACCCTTATTGCCTGTTTCTATTTGTGGGGAATGAAACTCTTACTAATTTTGCTAACGCTGTTAGGAAAAATAGCGAATAGAAAATGGGCATCTCCGAAAGGAAAGAACGGCAAAGGAAGGAAGTGCGGGAAGGCATACTGAATGCAGCCTGGGGAATGGTTGTGGAGGATGGCTGGCAATCGCTTTCCATCCGCAAGATAGCCGATGCCATTGAGTATAGTGTGCCGGTGGTATATGACCATTTTGAGAATAAAGAGGCGATCCTGTCCGTGTTCAACAGGCAGGGGTTCAAGCTGCTGGGTGAGCACCTGCAACTGGCCAAAGACCAGGAGGCAGAGCCTTGCCGCCAACTGGAGGCTATAGCCTATGCTTACTGGGATTTTGCTTTCAGGCACAAGGAATACTACCAACTGATGTTTGGCCTGGGCATGCCGGGTTGCGAGAGTTTTGCGAATAACCCGGAATTACTGGCCTTTATTTCGGTGATACAGTCCACAATTGCAGAGGTAGCCGCTGGCGGTAAGAAGGAAATAGACCTGGTATTGAAGGTGCAGTCGTTCTGGTCGATGGTGCATGGGCTGGTATCGGTGAACTTGCTGGCGCCGGCAAGCAACCACAACGGGATGAGCAAGGATGAACTTAACAGGATGATATTGAGCGACTTTACAGCAAATTTCATCCGCGGATTATTGGAGTGATCTATTTTTTTGAAGAAGCAGTTAACGCTGTTAGAAAATATATCCACAATAAAAAATATAAAAATATGAGCAACGAAAACAAGAAGATAAACATAGACGTGTGGTCGGATATTATGTGCCCGTTCTGCTACATAGGTAAGCGCAAACTGGAAAAAGCCTTAGCGCAATTTGAGCACAAAGATGATGTGGCCATTACCTGGCACAGCTTTCAGCTTGACCCAACAATACAATACGAACCCGGACGCGACTTTTACCAATACCTTGCCGACCGCAAAGGGCAGAGCCGCGACTGGTCGGTAAAGATCCACAAGCAGATGGAGCAGAATGCGAAGGACGAAGGGCTGGATTACCATTTTGACAAAGCGGTCATCGCCAACTCGTTCAACGCGCACCGGCTGATACACATGGCCAAAACCAAGGGGCTGGGTGATGCGGCGAAAGAACAATTGCTCAAAGCCTACTTTACCGATGGCCGCAATGTGGATGATATGGACACACTGGTGGACATAGGCGCTTCCGTAGGCCTTGACGCTGATGAGGTGCGCCGGGCGCTGAGCACAGACAGCTTTGCCCAGGAAGTGCAGGCCGATATAGCCACAGCGGGCGAGCTGGGCATCAATGGTGTGCCGTTCTTTTTGTTTAATCAGCGGTATGCTATTTCGGGCGCGCAACCTACTGAACTATTCCTCTCCGGCCTGCGGCAATTGTGGGCTGAACAATTGCAGGAAGAAGGCCATGCAGACTATGCTGTATGCACGCCGGGCGGCGACTGCTAAAAGACAAACAATTCATTCATTTCATAAAAAATCAAAAAAAAACAACAAACATGGCAAACACAAATTGGGTGATGGACCCAACACATTCTGAAGTACTTTTTAAAGTAAGGCACCTGATGGTATCTAACGTGAGCGGACAGTTCAAAAAATTTGATGCGAACGTAGAGACCACCGGCGACGATGTAACTACCGCAAAAGTGAAGTTCACTGCTGATGTGGACTCTATCAGCACCAACAACGAGCAACGCGATGCGCACCTGAAGAATGGCGATTTCTTCGATCAGCCCAGCCACCCGCAGCTTACATTTGAAGGTTCGGGACTGGAAAAAGTGAGCGATGACAACTATAAAATGCACGGTACACTTACTATGCGCGGCACAGCAAAGCCGGTGACCATGAATGTAGAGTATGGCGGCATGGCGCAGGACCCATGGGGCAATACCCGTGTAGGTTTTACCATTACCGGTAAAATAAACCGCAAGGATTTTGGCGTGAGCTTTGGTGCAATATCAGAAACCGGCCAGATAATGCTGGGCGAAGAAGTGAGCATCACCGCCAATGCAGAATTTATTAAGGCTAAATAGTTTAGTTAGTCGTAAGTCGTAAGTAAAAAGTCGTAAGCTGTTTTTGGGCGTAGAAGGTAAATGGTACTTGATTGATCGTCGGGAGTCATAGGCTGTCGAGGGGTGGATCATTAAGTCATTCAGCCCTGTCTGCCGACAGGCAGGCATTCAGCAATTTCGCCATTAGCATGGTTGGCACGGTTTTTACTTTGAGAAGTTATAGAAAACAACAAAAACTTTTCAAAAAAACCGGATATCATGAACACTACAAGACTATTGATCGGACTTGGCCTGGGCGTAGGCGTTGCATTGCTGCTGGGCACTGATAAGGGAAAAGACATCAGAGACGATGTGGCAGACCGTGCCAGGAAACTGCAGAAGAAACTGAGCAAACTGGCAGCCCGCACAGGCGCCGACCTGGACGACTTGCAGGCACTGGTAAAAAAGAACATCAGCGGCCTGGGCGAAGACGCCCGCGAAAGGATACTGGACATCATAGATGCCAGTATGGAAAAAGCAAAGAATGCCAAAGAGCGTATGAGCAGTATGGCTTAGTGTGGTTTGGAGACAACGGACAGCCCCGCAAATTGCGGGGCTGTTTTTTTGTGCTCGTCAGGCACGGGCCAATACGATAATATTACAGGCGATGCAATCGCCCTTCCAATGCATCCGCGAAACATTCGCGGACGAGTGGGTGAGTGCAGGCAGAAAAAATATTATTTTGCAACGGTCTCTACTTAGATCGTCATGCGCAGATTTTTAGTGATATGCATATTGCTGGTAGCGGTGAAGGCGGCGGCAACCGAGCCCGGTATCAGGGAGGTAAGGGAGCTGTTTTTCCGCTCGGGCAGCGATAAAGGTGCGTCTCAGCAGTTCTATGAAAAGCTGCAGGCGGCAGATTGCGGTGGCAGCGCATTGCTGCTGGCGTACAAAGGTGTCAGCATCATTATGGAGGCCAAATATTCGTTCAATCCCTATTATAAACTTTCTTATTTCAACGAAGGAAAGCATGTGCTGGAGGAGGCGGTTCACCGGGCCCCGAATGACCCCGAGATCCGGTTCCTGAGATTTTCAGTGCAAACACAGGCGCCTGGCCTGCTCGGCTATTCGTCAGATAAAACAGCGGACAAATCATTTCTATTAGGTAGTTGGCGCAGCCTGCCCGACGAAGACCTGAAGCAACGTGTTAAGCATTACCTGGTAGCCTACGGCGGATGCTCGGCTGCGGAAAGGCAGATGCTGGAGTAGTGTTACTTGTTTCCCTGGGCGTCTCAGAATTTATCCACCTATAGTCGCGGAAGAAGAGATTCTGCTATAAACCGTCCGGCAAATACTTTAATAAATAATTTCAATCTGGCACACGGCGTTTGCACCCTGCGTATCACTACCTTTAGTGTCTTATTTTTTAGAACGATACATGGAACAACCGCTGATAACAACGCTGGGGGCACTGAAGAAGAGTGGCTACCAGCCCCGGAGCATAAAGGAAGAGATAAGGGACAACCTGGTGAAACTGATACGGGAACGCAAAAGCCCGTTCCAGAGCATACTGGGCTATGAGGATACGGTGATACCGGATGTGGAGCGCGCCCTACTCAGCCGCCATAATATCCTGTTCCTTGGCTTGCGCGGGCAGGCAAAAACCCGTATGGCTCGCGAAATGGTGCACCTGATGGACGAGTGGATACCGGTGATAGAGGGCTCGGAAATAAACGATGACCCGTTCGCGCCCATATCGCATTACGCCCGCCAATTGCTGCATGAACGGGGTGATGACACCCCCATAGCCTGGCTGCACAAAACCGAGCGCTATGGCGAAAAGCTGGCGACACCGGATGTTTCGGTGGCCGACCTGGTGGGTGATGTGGACCCCATAAAGGCAGCCAACCTGCGGCTGAGCTTTGCCGATGAGCGGGCGCTGCACTATGGCATCATACCCCGATCGAACAGGGGCATATTTGTGATCAATGAATTGCCCGATCTGCAGGCGCGCATTCAGGTGTCGCTGTTCAACATATTGCAGGAGGGAGATATACAGATACGTGGCTTTAAGCTGCGCATGCCGCTGGATATATTGTTCGTTTTCACGGCCAACCCTGAAGATTATACTAACCGCGGCAGCATAGTTACGCCGCTGAAAGACCGCATTGAGAGCCAGATCATAACCCACTATCCGAAGACGGTGGAACTGTCGCAGGCCATAACAGACCAGGAAGCAGATGTGCTGGCTGCACAGTTGAAAACGGTGGATGTACCGGATATGTGCCGGCTGCTGGTGGAGCAGGTGGCCATGGAGGCCCGCAAAAGCGAGTTCGTGGACCAGAAGAGTGGGGTATCTGCGCGTCTTACCATTTCGGCTTATGAAAACTTAGTGAGCACGGCAGAGCGCAGGGCATTGAGGCACGGCGCAAAGCATACACAAGTGCGGGTGACGGATTTTATCGGCATTATCCCTTCTATAACCGGCAAAATAGAGCTGGTATATGAAGGTGAGCAGGAGGGGCCGCTGAACGTGGCTTATCGCCTGCTGGGCCTGGCCATCAGGAGCGTGTTCACCCAATACTTCCCGGACCCGCAGTCGTTCAAAAAGAACAGGGCAGAAGGGCAGAAGGCCAAAGCGAAGCCCAGCCCCTACCAACCCATTATCGACTGGTTTGGCAAAGGCCACGACCTGCTGTTGCTGCAGGATGAGCCGGACGACATCTATCGTAATGGTCTATACCAGGTAGATGGGCTGTTTAGTGCCGTAAAACAGTTTTACCCAGGCGCCGACGATGTGCAGGCAGGCCTTTTGATGGAGTTCATGCTGCATGGATTGGCCGAGTTTTCGCTCATCAGCAAGAAGGGTGTGGAGCGCGGCGGCTATAACTTTACTGATATACTGGGCAGTATGCTGAATATGGACCTGGGCAGCGGCGAAGATGAAGATGAGTTTTAATGCGAAGGCTGGAAGCGTGCTTTTTTGGCAGCCGGCTTTTGACTTTTGACATATTTACTTAGATTTGAACTTATTTTCCAAAACGTAACTTCATCAATGAAGTCATTCTTACTTACTGCCGCCCTGGCGCTTGTCAGCTTCGGGAGCCTGAAGGCGCAAGACAAAGCCCTGTGGGAGAATTTTCCGCCGACCTATAAATGGGACGTGGGTTTTAACTATGGCGCCAGCGTTATTACGCGCCCGGCCGGTGTTGCCAATGGTTATAATGGCAACAGCACCCATATTGTACCCGACTACTCCCTGAATGTACAGTACGACGCAAATCCGCACTGGCACTTCATTTTTGATGTGGGAATGCGCAAATGGGAATCATACGGCACATGGTCTAACCCATACCTGATGGGCACGTCTCTGAAGTCTGAGAATGTCAGCTTCCTGATAGGCAAACCTGCAGTTACAGAGAATTTCAAGGTGAACTACGCCATACCGTTCTACACCAAATTCCAGGAAGACTATTGTGCTGACCTGGATTTCGGCATCTCTGCCGGCCTGGTGCAGACGGTGAATGATGGCTCTGTAGGCTATTCCAACTACAACGCTAACCCCGACAGCTCTTACAGGTACGTATCCAGCGTTCATTATGGATTTGGTATTGGTTATAGCTTTGGCGCACAGGTCAGCTATACTTACTACTTCTTTAACCGCCTGGGTGTAACTGCTGAAATTGCGGCCCGCTATGTGGATATAGGTGTTGACCAGCGTGACGGTATCAATTACCTGCACGACTATGTGTCCCGCTATCACATGCTGTTCTTCCCTGAGACGATCGGCGTGAGGTATCGGTTTCGCTAATGTTAATTCTGACCACGCCTCATATTAAGGCATAGTTTTTGAGCTATATCATTTGTATTTCCCAGATAGTGTGTGTGTTTGATGGAAATTTAAGGAAACGGAAATACCCAATATTAGATTTCCACGAAGAGTACCTCTCCAGGTACTCTTTTTTTGCCCCTGTTGCTATGAAAAAGTCAAATCTGGCCTGGCATTTGCGGTTTGCTGACAGGTGATGAAGGGAGCAGGTAGCCTTAGAGGCTGTTGGCAATTATTTTTCCTTATATTTACACGGTATTTATGAGAATATTTTTACTATTCCTTATCAGTATGGCTGTCAGCGACATAGCGCGCTCACAGTCTTTCATTGGTTTGAACGGGGCGCAAAACTCCATACTGGAATTGCACGAGAACCCGGGTTACACGATATCTGAAGACCGGGCGCAGATCAATGTGGCATCGGTGGGCACAGATGTGGGTGGTAATACGGTAGTGTTCCGGCCGAGCGCCATCAACTTCCTGTTCACCGGCAAGGCCCAGCTTGACCAGGATTACTACCGCAGTTACGATCCGCACAGCAGGTCGTTCTGGGCAAGTGCAGAACTGATGGGTCCCGGCGCATCATTCCGCATTAAAAAGCGCTACTTTTTCGCCATTACCACTGGCATCCGCTACCTGATGAACAGCGATAACCTGGATCCTGCAGTGTACAATATGCTGGGCATTAACCCGGTTGCTGATACGGCCAAAAACGACTCGTTCAAGATCCATAATTATTCGATAGCGGCGCAGGTATTCAAAGAATATAACCTGAGTTATGCCGGGTACATTTACCAGAGCGAAGATTACAACCTGGTAGGCGGCGTTACGGTGAAGATACTGGCGGGTATGGGCGCGGCAGGAATGGGTATTTCTGATGCATCGTTCAAAACGCACAACAATGATGGCGTGGCCTACAATGCGACCGGCACTGTGAACCTTGCCTTTACGCCCTATGCCAATAACTGGGCCATTACCAAGAACCCCTTAGAGTCGTATTATGACCGTACCAATAACCTGGGGGTAGGCGTGGACCTGGGTATTGTATACTACATCAACCCCAACGATGCCATGACGCTGAAGAAGGGCTATGCGCTCCGGCTGGCGGCCTCTATTACGGATATCGGCAGCCTTTCCTACACGGCATCGTCCACATCCGGAACTTATGGGGTAAACAACAAGACGATCGACTACCGGGGTATAGCCAATAACAAAGACCTTACTTTCGGCAACCAGATATTCAACACCTACCTTGTAGATACAATTGCGGTGCCTAAGGGCACTGCCTCAAAATTCAAGGTGCACCTGCCAACCGCATTTCATCTGAATGCTGATCTGAAGGTAGAGCGCGGTTTTGCTGTGAATGCGAATCTGCTGCTTAACCTGGTGAAGCCTTCTGCCGGTGAATACAGCAACCACTATACTTCTACACTTACTATTACCCCACGGTATATGGTTGGCAAAGTTGGGCTGGGGCTGCCGTTCTCGTTCAATGCGCTGCACCAGGGATATGTAGGGGCGGTTATTTTCCTTGGGCCAGTTTACCTGGGTTCAGGTTCGGTGTATGAGTTGTCTACGTCAAATAGTATTAACAACATCAATCTTTACGGTGGCGTAACGTGGCGCATACAAGCCAAGCGCCAGAAGGAGAAAGATTACATGATGATGCGATAGAATTTTATGAAGCAAACATTCCTTTTCATTACCATCATATGCGCAGTTTCTTTTGCTGCGTGCAAAAAGAATAACCCAGCCGGTACTACCGTGCTGATATCGGCAGAGGTCAATGCTCTGCCGTGGGTATCGTCTTACGCATCTGCAAGCCTGTCGAAGCTGCCGGGTATGCATGTGACCATCAATGCGGACTCATCCAATACACACCTGCAACTGTATATCGGCAATTATACCGGGCCCGGCACCTACAAGTTGACCGACACCAATAATTCAGCCTATTACATCAGTTATTCGCGCGGACAAGGGGAGATCAAGCACCTGGCTACATCTGGTACTATCGTCATAGATAGTAACAATGCCTCTTCAACCGGGTCGCGGACGGGCATTGCCGGCACTTTCCAGTTTGTGGCGGATTCCTTTACCGTTAAGAACGGCATTTTTGATGTAGCGCTAGGCCTGAACTAAGGTTGCTTTAAACAATAAGATATTTTTGGCTTTTGGATGGTTATTTTTGTAACCATAACAGTTCTTGCAATATTTCTATGTCAATAAAAGTATCGGACCTCACTAAGATATATGGCGCTCAAAAGGCGGTGGATAATATTTCTTTCGAGCTGAAGAAGGGTGAAGTAGTGGGCTTCCTGGGCCCCAATGGTGCAGGTAAGTCAACGACCATGAAGATCATCACTACCTACCTGCCTGCCACATCGGGAACAGTGGAAGTGTGTGGTTTTGATGTACATGAAAAACCGATGGAGGTGCGCAAGCGGGTAGGCTATCTGCCGGAGGCGAACCCCTTGTACTATGACATGTATGTGCGTGAGTACCTGGAGTTTACTGCCGGTATACACCAGTTAGGTAAGCAAAGCAAGGAACGTATTGCCCGGATGGTAGAAATGACCGGGCTGCAAAAAGAAGCGCACAAAAAAATAGGGGCACTATCAAAAGGATATAAGCAGCGTGTGGGATTGGCGCAGGCTATGCTGCACGATCCGGAGGTGCTGATACTTGACGAACCGACCAGCGGCCTTGACCCCAATCAGATAGTAGACATACGCGACCTGATAGGCGAAATAGGTAAGGAAAAAACCGTGCTGCTGTCCACGCACATCATGCAGGAAGTGCAGGCCATGTGCAGCAGGGTCATCATCATCAACAACGGGCGCATTGTGGCCAATGATTCTATTGAGCAACTGAAAGAGGGTAGCAGTGCGCAGCATGCACTGGTAGTAACATTCGACAGGCCGGTGACCGCTGCTATGTTGTCTGCCCTCAGATCGGCGAGTGGCAGCACCAGTGTGAGTCCGGCAAAGTGGAAACTGACCAGCGCCAATAATGAGGCACTGTCAAGGGAGCTGATGCAATGGGCTCTGGATCAGCATGTGAACATCACCTCTATGCAGGCCGAAGAAAAGAGCCTGGAAGATGTGTTCCGCACACTTACGAAGCAGTAGTCACTGCTGCATTTACATGCGTTCCAAAATAACAGCATAACCCTGGCCCAGACCAATGCACATGGTGGCCAGTGCATAGCGCTTTTGCTGCTTCTGCAGCTCCACGGCTGCTGACCACGTGATGCGTGTGCCTGTCATGCCGAGGGGGTGGCCGATGGCTATAGCGCCGCCATTAGGATTGATGCGTGGATCGTTATCGGCAAGGCCGAGCTGGCGGGTGCAGGCCAGGCTTTGTGCGGCGAAGGCCTCGTTTATTTCAATGACATCAATATCGTTCAGCGTAAGACCCGCCTTTGCCAGGGCCTTTTGAGTAGCGCCAACAGGGCCTATGCCCATGATGCGTGGCTCCACGCCTACAACGGCTGAGCTAACAATGCGCGCTTTGGGGATGAGGCCATATTTTTTGATCGCCTCTTCAGATACCACATACATCGCGGCAGCACCATCATTAAGGCCCGAAGCATTGCCGGCGGTAACGCTGCCATCTTTTTTGAATGCAGTGCGCAGGCCTGCGAGGATTTCCGGAGTGGTAGTTGGTTTTATGAATTCGTCTTTGTCAAAAACGGTCACAGCGCCTTTTTTGCCCGGCAGGGTAACAGGCACTATCTCATCGGCCAGGCGGCCGGAATGCTGTGCAGCTGTGGCGCGCATTTGTGTGCGGTAAGAAAAATCATCCTGATCGGCACGGTTGATGTTGTACATCTCCGCCAGGTTCTCGGCGGTCATGCCCATGGAATCGGTGCCGTACATTTCATGCATCTTCGGGTTGATGAAGCGCCAGCCAAAGCTGGAGTCATACATCTGTGCATCCTGTCCGAAGGGCTGGGAAGTTTTGGAAATGACCCATGGACCGCGCGTCATATTTTCCACGCCGCCGGCCATAAATACATCGCCATCGCCGGATTGTATGGCCCGTGCAGCATTGATAATGGCCGACATGCCGGAAGCGCACAGACGGTTCACTGTTTCGCCGGGTACGGAGTAGGGTATACCGGCAAGCAGTAGGGCCATGCGTGCTACGTTGCGGTTATCGTCGCCGGCCTGGTTGGCGCAGCCCATGATCACATCGTCTATCGCCTCAACGGGAATGGACGGATTGCGTTCAGCAAGGGTTTTGATGACCAGTGCCGCCATATCGTCGGCGCGGACTGTGGACAATGAACCCCTGAAATTGCCTATTGGCGTGCGGATACCGTCTATAATGAATGCCTGCTTCATACGTTTATCTGGAAAGGACGCAAAGATACCAATTCAGGCCTATTCATAGGCTATACAGGCATTGCGGTTTGTGATGTTTATCAGCCCTCCAAATGGATGGATATCACGATCATACGGCTCAGCAGCGACTGTATGGCGTTGGTAAGCGGAAGGTGCTTATCTATGAAAAGCTGGTTGGTAAGGCCCTGGCTGATCTTGATCTCGGGAGAAAAAATAAAATCGGGGTTGAAGAACTCGAAGCCTACACCCAGCTCATAGCCGAAGTCAACCGGGCTTACCTTTAGAAACTCGTCGTTACGGTGCGACCGGGCATTGGCGGCCATATCATAGTCGAACTTGCCGCCGACAATAGCATAAAAGCGGAAATTATTGATGCGGTCGCTTTTGAATTTGAGTTGCAGGGGCAGGTGCATGTAAATGGACTCAATGTTCTTGGTCACGGCGCTATCGTTGGGTATGCCGTATTCGTAGTCGATCTGTTTCTCGGTAAATGCGAGCGCCGGCACAAAGCGAAGGTCAACGAAGCGGGAGAGCCGCAATGTGCCGATGAGCCCCAGGTTAAAACCAGGTTGCCAGCGGGGCTGTATGCGCTTAAAGGTATCGGTGTTGGCAAATGCCGAGGTGTAACTGATCTGATAAACGGAGTAGTTGACGCCGAAAGTGATGCCGAAGTAGTAAGGTTTATCATCGTGGTCGGGCATATTGATGCCTACACGTTGTGCCGACACCTTGAGGGATGCCAGCAGAATGAAGAGGCTTAGGAATAATTTACGAGCGCTCATGCGACTGCAAATAAACGAAACCCGCGACGATATAGTGTGCATTATTTCCAGTATAGAATACACCTTTGTTTTAATAACATTTCTTTATACAAAATTAATCGCCGCGTTCAATTTTTTTTATAGTTTTGTATAGGTTATTATCAACGCTCACATTTGTTAATAGCTATTAAAGATATTTACCTGGCACCGTGAGAACGACAAGTCCCGCCCCTCGGGACTTTTTTCTTGTCCGGGATCTCCCTGAATTATTAACTGAAAAGGAACGCGATATCATCGCGCGTCAGGCGTTTCATGAATGCATTATCGTCTGAAACGAGGTCGTTGGCCAGTAATCGCTTGCGTTCCTGCAATTGCAGCATTTTCTCTTCCAGCGTATCCTTACAGATGAGCCGGTAGGCAAAAATGCTCTTCGTCTGCCCGATACGGTGGGTACGGTCAATTGCCTGTTGTTCCACAGCGGGGTTCCACCATGGGTCTACGATATAGACGTAGTCGGCTGCAGTGAGGTTGAGACCAATACCACCGGCTTTCAGCGAAATGAGGAACACGCGGCACTCAGCGTCGTTCTGAAACTCGTTTATGGCGGTTTCGCGCTGGGTGGCAGAACTGCTGCCATCGAAGTAAACGTAGCGGATATTCTCGTGTTCCAGCTTCTGGCGGATAAGCGCGAGCATGCCCAGGAACTGCGAGAAAATGAGCACTTTGTGGTTGCCCACGTTCTCGGTTATCTCCCGCGAAAGTTCATCGAGCTTGATGGAATGGTTCTCGAAACGCTCGGCCTCATTCATGATAGCCGGAGAGTCGCATATCTGCCGCAGCTTGGTAAGGCCCTGCAGTATATGCATCTGAGATCGTTCCATGCCGCGCTCTTCTATCATGCCGAGTATCTGCGAACGATAGGTGTTGCGGTAGGCATCATAGATCTTGCGCTGCTCAGGGCCCATTTCGCAATAAAGAATAGTCTCTGTTTTTGCGGGGAGGTCCTTAGCCACTTGTTCCTTGGTACGGCGAAGGAGGAAAGGGTAGGTGAGCTTTTTGAGCTGGGCCTTTACCTCGTCCTCCATAAATTTATCGATAGGGGTAGCGAACTCGCTCATGAAGAATTCCCGGCTGCCCAGCATGCCGGGGTTCAGGAAGTTCATCTGCGCGTACAGATCGAACGTATTATTTTGCAATGGCGTACCACTAAGGGCCAGGCGATTCTTTGCGTTGAGCAGCAGAGATGCCTTAGCTACCTGGCTTTGCGGGTTTTTAATGGATTGCGACTCATCGAGCAGCACATAGTCGAACTCCATCTCTTTAAATAGCTTGATGTCGCTACGCATGGTGCCATAGGTCGTAATGATGATATCGAAGCCATCGAATGTATTGGCGATCATGGTGCGCTTGGGGCCATGATGGATCATCTTGGTGAGGCTGGGTGTGAACTTGTTGATCTCATTCTCCCAGTTGAACATCAGCGTTGTGGGGCACACTACCAGGAACCGCGGATGCTCGTGAGTGTTCTTATAGTGCTGGAAGAAAGTGAGGGCCTGAACCGTTTTACCGAGACCCATATCATCTGCCAGGATGCCACCCCAGCCGGCCTCATTGAGAAACTTTATCCACTGGAAACCTGCGAGCTGGTATGGGCGCAGTACGGCTTTAAGATGTTCCGGCGGTTTTACGGCGCTGTAGTCATTGCCCAGTATATTCTCCAGGCGTTCTTTTTTTATCTCCAGTTCCTGGAGCAGTGCATCCTCATCAATTTCGCTGAGCAATTCGTCGAGCACGCTGAAGTGGAATTTCTTCAGTCTTATTTTGTTGCCCTTGGTCTCACCCACCTTCAGCAGCAGGCTGTATTTCTGCAGCCAGTCTTCCGGCAGCATACCGAGGGAGCCATCGCCAAGCCTTACAAAATTCTGTTTTTGCGAGAGTGCACGTTTCACCTCGATGATGGATACGGACTGATCGCCGAATTTCAATTCGACCGAAGCATCGAACCAATCTATGCCGCTGGACACCTTTACCAGCGTCTCCGGTTTATGCGTATTCACCCGCAGGTTGCGCAGGTTCTCGAATCCTCTTATCTCGACACCTGCATCGCGCATGACATCGGTGAACCGGAAGAACCAATTGCCAGAGAGCACCGCATTGCCGGATAGATAGAAGTAATGGTCTTTTTTATTGAATACAATATCGCTATGCAGGTTTTGCAGTTGTTCTGTAAACTCCCGTTCTGTAATCTCATTACGCTTGATGATGCGGATGATGCCCCGTGCCGGCTGAATGATGTCGCCATAGAAGCCGGGTTTTATTTCGGTGCCGTCGTAGTCGAATGCCGGTTGCAGGATGAAGCTGTTCTCGCGCTCCTGCAGGTAAACGATGCGCCGGGGCTCGGCCTTGTTCACATGCTCTACCAGTTCTTCGGAAAAATGCACATGCACCAGGCTGCTCCAGTTCATTACTTTTTCCGCCAGGAATTTATCCCACTCTGCGGCGGGAATGTGCATGCTGCCGGTTGGCCGGAATGTCTCTGCCAGGTACATCTCCGGAATATTGGCCAGTGCATAGATCTTAAAATCGTGCAGCAGCATGGCGGCATTCAATATTCTGGCCTCATTGAATTCAACGGCCTTGTTCTCAATTATCCATTGCAGGGAGATGTCATATCCGTTCTGCTCTTTTTTTATCTCCAGTTGCGGATGTGCATAGGTATCTGCAAAGCCAACGGGCTCAATGGACGTGGAAGTGAGTGCCTTTGATGTGGATTTTATGTAAAGGAACGGATGAGCAGAATAGCGACTGAGCAGCTTCTGGTATTTGGGCAGCAAGTATTCCCATAGCTGGTCGCTCACATCAGCTTCCGGTACCTCGCGCAGCACACTGTCTGCATCGGTGATGAAGTCGCCAAAGGGGAGGTTCTTCTTCAGGTATTTGACCAATTCATCGGGCAGAAATTTGCGGGAGACCGGCAGCAGGTCGCGCTCGTCCTCGCGGAAGCGCATGGGGTTGACGTACTGGTTCAGCTCCAGCTTTTCGATCTTGCCTTTGAATTTTTCGCCATCGTCATCGGCTTCCCCGGCCACCAGCGACACATCTATGTATGGAAACCTGGCTGGTGAAGTGTCCAGTACAATGCCCAGTCGCTGCGGTTCTACAACCACAGGCGGTTCCGCAGCCTCCACTATCACCTGCTTAGCAACAGGCTGTGCGGAAACAGAGATCTTTTTGATAGAGGGATCCAGCACCCGCAGGAAAGGCTTGCCATTCTCGTAGGTGAAAGTGAATTTTCCCTTCAGATCATCGTTGAGGCTGTAGCCATATTGCTCCAGCAATTTATTCTTCTGCACATCCCAGTTCTGCATGGCCTGGAAATAGGCTGGCCCGTGCTTCTTAAGCACCTGCAGAAACACTGCGGCCTTATGCACGCAGAGCGGAAAATGTTTTTCGCCACATTCGCAGGACGTATCGAAATAGCGTTCTTCGTTTTGCTTGATGAGCACGTGGTAGGTTTGGCCCTCGTCCTCTATGCTGGCTTGTATCCTATCCGACTTGTCGCTAAGTATAGAGGTGCGCTGCTCAGCAGCCCATTGCTCTGCTGTGTCAAATATCTCTGGCGACATGAAGAGGCGCAGCACCTGCTGGCTCACCTGGCGCATGCGCACCACAGTATGCTTCTGGTCGTATGTGATCTCCGTATTTTCGAAGAAGCCGCTCTGAATGATGTCGTTCAACTGGAAGAGTGCAGCAACCTCATGCCGGCATATATCGCCAAGATTGTAAGGACACTGGCAGCGAACGGAGATATCCTTTGGATTGAGGTATTTGTTGACGGTAACGGTATAGTAGTTCTGGTAAAGATCGTTGCGCACACGGAAGCGAACCTGTTCTATGACATGGTCCACGTCCAGCATCTGCACTCCGGAAGTGTAAAATATTTTTTTACCCCTGCGGATGACCTCTTCAGTTCCATGGTTATAAACGTATTTCAGAATAGCGGGTAGCGACATTCAGCACACTGCTTCCTTTGAAAAAAGCAAGCTACAAAAGTACCGAAAAAACCAACGTGCCGCGAAATCCTGCGAACACACTCTGTGTTATTTTATCAAGATATTAGGAAATTTATAGAAGGCTGAGTTTTAGGCTGGCGTTACGGGGCAAAAGACAAGGGGACTTGTTAAATATCAGCGCGCGTATAAAACGGCTTTGGCCAAAAACGGTTAATATTGCAGGTTATATGAAGCGGTTAGCGATACTGGGAAGTACAGGTTCTATAGGCACACAAGCGCTGGAGGTAGTGGCTGCGCACCCGGAAATGTTTGAGGTGGAGATATTGAGCGCGCACAGTAATACGGCGTTGCTGATAGAGCAGGCCAAAAGGTTCAGGCCTAATGCCGTTGTGGTTACCGACGAGGCAAAATACCGTGAGGTGAAGGATGCATTGCTGATGGACCCGATAAAAGTATTTGCGGGCCAGCAGTCACTTATAGAAGTAGTGCAATGGGAGAGCGTGGATACGGTGTTGGGCGCTATAGTAGGTTTTGCGGGGCTACGCTCGGTGCTGGCGGCTATTGATGCAGGCAAACGTGTGGCGTTGGCCAACAAGGAGACCCTGGTGGTAGCCGGCGAGCTGGTGATGCAGCGGGCAAAGGAGAAGGGTGCGGAGATAGTGCCTGTGGATAGCGAGCACTCAGCAATATTCCAGTGCCTGGCCGGTGAAAGCCCAAAAACTATAGAGAAAGTAATTCTTACCGCTTCCGGCGGGCCGTTCCTGGGCCGCAAGCCCAACTACCTGGTGAATGTGAAGGCAGCACATGCGCTGCAACACCCCAACTGGGTGATGGGCGCCAAAATAACTATAGACAGTGCCACGTTGATGAACAAAGGCCTGGAAATAATAGAAGCCAAGTGGCTGTTTGGTTTGCAGAACGAGCAGATAGATGTGGTGATACACCCCCAGTCCATTGTTCATTCCATGGTGCAGTTCATAGACGGTTCTATGAAAGCGCAGATGGGATTACCCGATATGAAGCTGCCGATACAATTTGCGCTGGCGTTCCCATATCGCATAAACAATAACTATAAGCGTCTCGATTTTAAGGATTTCCCAAAACTTTCGTTTGAAGCGCCGGATTATAAAACTTTCCGTAATCTTGCGCTGGCCCGTGAGGCGATGGTGAAAGCGGGCAATGTGCCGTGTGTGCTGAATGCGGCCAATGAAGTGGTGGTGAATGCCTTCCTGCAAAATAAAGTAGGGTTCCTGGAGATGAGTGATATGATAGAAAAAACAATGGAGTGTGTGCCTTATGTAGCGCATCCAACCATGGACGACTATACTCATTCAGACGCAGAAGCGCGTGCACACGTCACTGAATTTTTGAAAAAGAGCCAATTGTCTATTTATTAAGCGTTCCCAAAAAGTATCATGCCTTTACATCCTTTGTTTTTAATGTCCAGTGGCTTGGCGCAGGCGCTGCAGTTGCTGGCCGGTCTTTCGCTGCTTATTGCCCTGCACGAGTTTGGCCATTTCTTTTTTGCGCGCCTGTTCAAAACACGTGTTGAAAAATTCTACCTCTTCTTCGACTTCCTTTTCCCGTTCTCCGGGCTCATGAATTTTGCGTTGTTCAAAAAGAAAAAGGGCGATACGGAGTATGGCATTGGCTGGTTTCCTCTGGGTGGCTATGTGAAAATAGCAGGCATGATAGACGAGAGCATGGATAAGGAAGCGCTGGCGCAGCCGCCACAGCCGTGGGAATACCGGTCTAAAAAGGCTTACCAGCGTTTGTTCATCATGCTGGGCGGCATCATTATGAACGTTCTGGTGGCCCTGGTGCTGTATATGGTGATCTATGGCACGTGGGGAGAAACGACCATGCCCATCAGCAAACTGAAGAATGGCGTGGTTACAGATAGCGTCGGTTATTTCATTGGCTTCCGCAACGGCGACAACATCAAACAGATAGACGGCAAGAACATCAAGAAGCTGGAAGATGTGCCACTGGCGCTGATCCTGCATGATAAAAAAGGGACAATAACCGTGACGCGCAACGGAGCGGATACCACATTCCCTATACCCAGCGGAACGATAAGGCTGATGGTGAAGCACAAGACGACCCCAGTAATACCGCGGCTGAAGGCTATTGTGGATTCTGTGTTCCCTAAGAGCATTGCTGCAAGCCTTGGTTTTCAGCAGGGAGACAGCATTATTTCGGTAAATGGCATATCCATGCAATATGCATCGGACTTCAATGATTACAGGGATGCGCATTTCACGGAGCCGATGGCAGTTGCGTTTGCGCGTAACGGGAAGATAGACACGTTCCATGCGGTGATACCTAAGGACTCTGCCTTTGGGATGCGGATGGACAATCCGAGAAATTATACGGAACACCTTACTTACACCCCTGTTAAAGCGGTGGGCCGGGGCTTGAAAGCTACCATCAATAAATTCAAGATATATATTGCTCAGTTCAAGCTGCTGGGTTCAGATGAAGTGAAGGTGAGCGAGAACATGGGTGGTTTCTACTCCATGGGTAAGCTGTATCCGGAGGAATTTGACTGGTATTCATTCCTGTCGCTGACGGCCTTTATTTCGATAGCCCTGGCATTCATGAACCTGCTGCCCATTCCCGGCCTTGATGGCGGCTATGTGATCTTCCTGCTGTTTGAGATGGTTACGGGCAAGAAAGTGAGCGAAAAAGTGATGGAGCGTGCCACAACGGTTGGGCTTATTCTAATACTGGCGCTGATGGTATATGTGAACGGACTGGATATACTGAGGATATTCAAGAAGTAGTAATTGTTTATCATATTACATGTCCCGCTGCCGTTGAGGTTGCGGGACATTTATTTTGGGCGAAATCATCTGATTGCAGATTTTTCCACATGTGAACTTTTTCCCGGCGAAATTTCTTCCTTTTTAAAACGGGAACCCATATCTTTGCGCAAAATTTGAGAGCTGTAATGAGTTGTAAACGTTTCTTTTCCTTGTTAGTATTGGTTTTCGGGCTGTTTTGCCAGGTAAATTCCACCTTTGCAAGATCTGAAGAAAATGCAGCTCAGGCTCCGGCAGAAGAGAAAAAGGGCATTAATATCACGGAACTGGTTTTCGGCCACGTTTCCGATTCCCACGAATGGCATTTTTTCAGCACAACCGGCGAGGGCGGCAAGGAAAGTTCATGGGCGGTGCCATTGCCAATGATCATTTACCAGGAAGGCAAGGGGCTCACATTTTTGTCATCTTCACATTTTGAAGAATGGCACAAGAACGAGGCCGGCCTGCAGATCAGCAATTCTTATGAAGGCCTGCACCTGGAAAAGGCGATCAAGGAGAAAGTAGTTTCTGATGACGGCTCCAAGATCTACGACTTTTCACTGACGAAGAATGTGGTCTCCATGCTCATCGGCGTTATCATCCTGCTGTTGGTGATGAGCAAGGCGGCCAAGCGTTATAAATACGGCCCTATGCATGCTCCTAAGGGTATGCAGAATTTCATTGAGGTGATCGTGATCTTCATCCGCGATGAAGTGGCGGTTCCGAACCTGGGCGCCAACGCCAAGAAATTCCTGCCATTGATACTGAGCATCTTCTTCTTTATCTGGATCAATAACCTGATGGGTCTGCTGCCGGGCGGCGCTAACTTCACCGGCAATATTGCGGTAACTGCATTGCTGGCGCTGGTTACCTTCATCACCATGATGGCCAGCAGCAACAAGCACTTCTGGTCGCACCTGCTGAACCCGCCAAATGTACCGTTCCTGGTAAAGTGCCTGCTGGTACTGATCGAGGTAATGTCGCTCATCATTAAGCCGGTGGCATTGATGATACGTCTTTTCGCGAACATGCTGGCCGGCCACATCGTTATCCTGAGTGTTATTTGTATGATCTTCATATTTGCAGCGCTCAATAAGTTTGTGGGTGGTGTGTTCGTACCTATATCACTTGCGTTCTCTATCTTCATGTTCATGCTGGAATTGCTGGTAGCAGCTATACAGGCGTTCATCTTTGCTAACCTGACAGCGGTATTCCTGGGCCAGGCAATGGAGGGTGACCACACAGGACACGACCATGAGCACACAGAAGCCGATTTAGTAATGTAATTTTATAAACGAGTATTTTTTAATTTAAATCCATAGTAACATGTCAGTTTTAATGAACACAATTATGTTAGCCGGCGACGTGGCAAAAGCTGGTGGCGCTGTAGGTGCAGGTATTGCTGCTCTTGCTGCTGGTATCGGTATCGGCCAGATCGGTAAAGGTGCGGTAGAATCTATCGCTCGTCAGCCGGAAGCCATGGGCGACATCCGCGCTAACATGATCCTGACTGCTGCGTTCGTGGAAGGTGTGGCTCTGTTTGCGGTTATCGCAGGTATCCTCGCTATCTTCGTATAGTAGCCAAAAGAACTAACTGCATCCGACGCATAGGGCCGAGGATGCAGTTATTTTCTCTCTTTACCCTATTGACCAAATAACTTTTTAACCAATTAACTGAATTATAAAAATGGATTTGCTGACCCCGGAACTCGGTTTATTTTTCTGGACATTGATCGCCTTTCTTTCGGTGCTTTTCATACTGAAGAAATTTGCCTGGAAACCGATCATCAACTCGCTGAGCGAGCGTGAAAAGGGTATTGCCGACTCAATATCTGCTGCTGAGCGCGTGAAAGGTGAAATGAGCCAGTTGAAGAATGAGAATGAAAAGCTGATGATGGAAGCCCGCGAGGAGCGCAGTGTGATGCTGAAGGAAGCGAAGGAAATGAAGGACCGCATCATCAACGAAGCAAAGGAACAAGCCAAGACCGAAGCCAATAAGATAATAGCTGACGCCAACCTGCAGATAACGCAGCAGAAGAATGCAGCTATTGCAGAGGTGAAGAATGAAATAGGCTCGCTGGCAGTTGAAGTTGCCGGTAAGATACTGCGCAAGGAACTGAACTCAGCCGCAGGCCAGGAAGCATATATGTCCATGCTTTCCAACGATATTAAACTGAATTAGTCAATCCGGCAATTCGACAATGTGTCGGATGCCGCACCATAAGATGATGAACCAATTGCCAGATCGGCAAATTGACGAATTGTCAAATTAAAACATAACATGCAGAACCAACGTCTCGCAGCACGATATGCAAAATCTCTCCTCGATCTTTCGGTGGAGCAGAACAGCCTGGATTCCACGCTGAAGGATATGCAGTTGCTGGATGCCATTTGCCAACAGAGCAGCGAATTCAATAGTGTGCTGGCAAGCCCCATAATTAAGGGTGATAAGAAGCTGGCCATCATCCGTGCAGTGGTAGGCAATAGCCTGAGCGTCCTTTCTGGTAAATTCATAGACCTGCTGGTTTCTAAGAACAGGGTGGTGAATCTGCCAGAGATAGCAACAGCATTCATCAGTCAGTATAATGAGCTGAAGCGCATCAAGACCGTGCATGTGACCACGGCTGTAGCGATGGACGATGCCACACGTACGCAGATAAAGAATAAAGTAGCAGAATACCTGAAAGGCGATTCCATACAACTGAAAGAAAAAGTAGATGAATCGCTGATAGGCGGATTTGTGCTGGAAGTTGACGGCAGGCTGTATGATGCAAGCGTGAAGAAGAAACTGAGCGACATCAAGGCTACTGTCGTTGACAACAGCTTTGTGACGAAGATGTAAAAAGCCGGGGTTTGGCCGTTCGACGGGGCTCACGGTGACAATAGCAAGGTTTGGAATTTGAATTTTTTAAATAGTATATATGGTTAACATTAAACCGGATGAAATTTCGGCGATACTCCGCCAGCAACTGAGCAACGTCAATGGCGGCGCCAGTCTTGAAGAAGTAGGTACCGTACTGCAGGTAGGTGACGGTATTGCCCGTGTGTATGGCCTTTCAGGCGTGCGCCAGGGTGAGCTGGTTGAATTCTCTAACGGTGTGAAGGCGATAGCTCTGAACCTGGAAGAGGACAACGTGGGTGTGGTGTTGATGGGTGATTATACCGACATCAAGGAAGGTGACATTGTGCGCCGTACCAATAAGATCGCCTCTATTAAGGTAGGCGAGGGCATGGTAGGCCGCGTGGTGAACACCCTCGGCGAGCCAATAGATGGTAAAGGCCCTATAGCAGGCGAAACGTATGAAATGCCACTGGAGCGTAAAGCGCCGGGTGTTATCTATCGTGAGCCGGTAAAAGAACCGCTGCAGACCGGTATCAAAGCGATAGATGCGATGATCCCTATCGGCCGTGGCCAGCGTGAGCTGGTGATCGGTGACCGCCAGACAGGTAAAACTGCCATCTGTGTGGATACCATCATCAACCAGAAGGAGTTTTACGAAGCAGGCAAGCCTGTTTACTGTATATATGTTGCCATTGGCCAGAAGGCATCTACTGTTGCCGGTGTGATGAAAACACTGGAAGACAACGGTGCGATGGCATACACGACCATCGTTGCCGCTTCTGCATCTGAGCCTGCTCCGCTGCAGTTCTACGCTCCGTTCGCGGGTGCTGCGATAGGCGAGTTCTTCCGCGATACCGGCCGTCCTGCACTGGTTGTTTATGATGACCTTTCCAAGCAGGCGGTGGCTTACCGTGAGGTGTCTCTGCTGCTGCGCCGCCCTCCTGGACGTGAGGCTTATCCTGGTGACGTATTCTACCTGCATAGCCGCTTGCTGGAACGCGCCGCCAAGGTGATCAACAACAACGATGTTGCCAAGAACATGAACGACCTTCCTGAGAGCATCAGGCACATGGTGAAGGGTGGTGGTTCACTGACGGCGCTGCCGATCATTGAAACACAGGCCGGCGACGTATCTGCATACATCCCAACAAACGTTATCTCTATCACTGATGGCCAGATATTCCTTGAGTCTAACCTCTTCAACTCCGGTATACGCCCTGCGATCAACGTAGGTATCTCTGTAAGCCGTGTGGGTGGTAACGCTCAGATCAAATCCATGAAGAAGGTAGCAGGTACGCTGAAGCTTGACCAGGCGCTCTACCGCGAAATGGAAGCCTTCTCTAAGTTTGGTGGCGACCTGGATGCTGCAACCAAGAACGTTATCGACAAGGGTAGCCGCAACGTGGAGATCCTGAAGCAGCCTCAGTTCTCTCCGTATTCTGTAGAAAAACAGGTAGCTATCATTTATCTCGGTACCAACAACCTGATCCGCGAAGTGCCGGTGAAGAATGTGCGTGCATTTGAAGACATGTTCCTGCAGCAGATGGAAATGAAAATGCCGGACGTGCTGAAGGAATTCAAGAAGGGTGCATTGCCTGAGGACGGTCTTGCCAAGATGGTGAAACTGGCCCAGGAACTCATCCCTCAGTTCAAGAATTAAGAATAGATCTTCTTATCAATAGCAAAGCCCCGCAGTTGCGGGGCTTTATTGTTTTTAGTTGCAGAAGTTATCAATAATATTTCTTCATCATGATAAGTGTATAGATGATACCCGGCAACCAGCCCAGGATATAAAGCACCAGGGAAATAAGCCAGTCATTGCCCTTGAAGTTGTCGTTGAGGCCCATGGCCAGCCAACCTAGCGGAAAAATGGCCAGGATGATATAGAGTATCTGCGGAACTGCAGCGGCAGGCTTCAGCAGTTTGTGAAACAACTGCGAAACGAAAGAATGCCTGTGGTTGGTAACCGTGTTTTCGTGTGCTTCGCCAGTTGCCGTGCCGGAGCTGGCTTGCGGCTCAGCCGGTGCAGCCTGCGAAGGGCTGGCGGTAGTGGTGTTTTCAACGGGCGCTTTTTTGATACGGAATGCGGCAGTTGCGGCGTTGCTGCAGAATAGCCCCAGGCATATCAGCAGCATGAGTGTGTAGTGTCTTTTGTTCATAGTTCAGAAATTTTTAAGGAAATGATTGAACTAAATTACGCCTTTGTTGAGAAAGCGGGTCGGGTATTTTGACCGGGGTATAAAGCCTAAGGGCTATGATAAGTAATTATGGTTATCTCTGGCTGATTGTCATCGGTATAGCTACTCTGAGCCAGTTGAATGCTGATGCTGTTATCGGATGTATTGAAGTAGATATGCTGATCGTAGGGCGGTAGTGCGGAGTTGATGCCCTCATATGCTATAACGCCGGGTGAAGATAATTGAGGGTCGTAAGCAAATGTAATGCCCCACATCTGTATGGTCACTTTGTCCAGCACGGTAATGTTGAAAGAAGTATCGGGCAATGCGGTTGAGGTGGAGGAGTTTGTGAGCACAAGGTTGTTGCCGCCCGTCCAGTGATGGGTTCCGTTGAGCAGGTGAGTATAGACAGGATCGTTGACCACAACAACGGTAGGGCTGGTAGAATATGCCTGCAGCGTATCGTTGACCGTCAGTTTCACCTGGTATTTGCCCGGTGTAAGATAAACGTGGAAAGTTGAATCCTCCCGGTCAACATACCCATCTCCGAACTCCCATTTTACGGTTGCACCTGCGGGAAGCGCCCAACTGTAGAACCGGACGGTATCCCCGACGCATTTTGTCTGGTAGCCGGAATGTGCAAACCAGGCGGTATCCGGTTTAATGACGGTCGCCAGCGAATATTGTTGCGCTTGTTTTTTGCATCCCACCTGCACCCCGACGGCGAGGAGCATCAAAAATAGTTTGGTGTATTTGAAGAATTTCATAGATAAGGCTTTGTGTAAAGTTACAAATATGTTGCATATAAACATCCGGGAGGGAGGGGGAATTGGAGGGTGAAGGCATAAAAAAGACCCGCCCATGCAAAGTAGCTGCATGGGCGGGATCGTATGTCTGTCAATATCGATCAGGGATTCAGCCTGTCGAATGCTGCCTTTATTTCTTCAGGCCCTGCCTTTACCATGGTATCGCTGAAGCCGTGGGTGAGCGTTGTTTTACCCTCTGCCAGTTGTGCGAAGATGCCCGTGATAAAGTCGCTGACGGGTGGGGCGTAGTCGTGCAGGCCCTTGCCGCCAAGGTCTGTGTTCAGTGCCGGTGGAACTATCTCTACTACTTCAATATTCTTTGCCTTCAACTGGTATTGCATGGACAGTGTGAAGGAGTGGAAGAAGGCCTTGGTAGCTGAATAAACCGGCACCTTGGTGAATGGTACAAATGCCAGACCAGAGGTGACATTCATGATAGTGGTGAGTGAAGGTAACTGTACGAAGAGCTGCGAGAGGTGGATGGGCGCCAGGATGTTTGTGGTCACTTCATCTTTAGCGCGCTCATAGAAATTGTCGTCAGTTACCTGCATCCATTGCTGTATGCCGGCATTGTTCACCAGCACGTTCAGATCAGGATGCGCGCTTTTTACCCAGTTATAAAGTGCTATACGGTCGCTCTCGTTGTTGAGGTCGCATACCCTGGTGATGACGCCGGGATGCTTGTCCGCAACTTCTTTCAGCACAGCCTCGCGGCGGCCGCAAATGATAACTGTATTACCCTCCAGCAGAAAGCGCTCCGTGAGCCCCAGGCCGATGCCGCTGGCGCCACCGGTTACCAGTATCTTGTTGTTACTTAATTTCATAGCTATTTATTTTTTGCAACAAAAGTAGAGTGGTGGAAGATGGCGTGCGTGGTGAGTGTTACAGTTTTTTTCTGTTAAACAAAATCAGTGGCACGGCTCTGAGCCGTAACACCGCTCAGCCTCTTTGGAATTTAAAAACCTTTGTGATTAAAAAGGTATTAACCTGTTTGGTATCGTAATGTTTATTTTCCGTTGCTAAGCTATCACATGACTTGAACTTTGGTATGCGATACGCACACAATCCCATTGGTTCAACTTCTATTTCCAAATAATAGCTTGTCAAATAAACACCACAATAAGGATTAATTGTTCCTGAATCGCCATGGAAGATTTGATTTGTATAGGTATCAAGCCATAGGCTATTTACCGAGGAAGAATCGATCTGGTGCTGTTTCCTGAAAGAGTCGGTGCCCCAGTCTAATCTATAATACCCCTTTGCGTACGATGCCGGAATATTATTTGAAGCAACGATGTAACCGCCGCTCTGAACTATTGCATCGAAATCAATATATCCAGTTACAAACTGCTCAAAATAAAAAAAGCCTTTAATAGTATCGCGTTCTGATGCAAAGGAATGGATAGCACAAATACAGAATAATATAATAAAAACCTGCTTCATGTGAAGGTAATTAGTCCGGAGGTTCCAAATTACGCTAGTCGAACTAACACACTTCCGTATCGCTGTTTGATAGCCTCATAATGACGTGACAGATTGACGCCATTTTTGTCGTTGCTGTTGATACCCTTCAAAAAATCAAGGATCATCTCCAGAACTTTCTCGTCATCGGCTGCCTCGACTTTTACGGCAAACTGCCTTATTGCCTCCTCTTTTAATTCTGATATGCTCATGGTATTACGCAATACTTAAAGTTAAGATTATTATGGGAGTATATGGTGACTAAAAAAAGTGGCACGGCTGAGAGCCATGCCACCGCTAATAAATATTGTTATAGTCACCTACAGGTTACCCCTCTTCGCCTGTTCTTTTTCTATAGATTCGAACAGGGCCTTGAAGTTGCCTGCGCCGAAGCTTTGGGCGCCCTTGCGCTGTATGATCTCGAAGAAAAGGGTAGGGCGGTCTTCAACCGGCTTGGTGAAGAGCTGCAGGAGATAGCCTTCTTCGTCGCTGTCCACCAGTATGCCCAGTTCCTGCAGCGGAGCAATATCTTCATCTATTTTGCCCACGCGCTTGTTGAGGTCCTCGTAATATGCATTTGGCGGCGCATCCAGGAACTCAACACCACGCGCTTTCAGCTCGCGAACGGTCGCAACTATGTCGTTAGTGGCTACCGCGATGTGCTGCACGCCTTCGCCCTCATAAAAATCCAGGTATTCTTCTATCTGCGATTTCTTTTTGCCTTCAGCCGGTTCGTTGATCGGGAACTTCACATAGCCATTGCCATTGCTCATTACCTTGCTCATGAGCGCCGAGTATTCGGTGTTGATCTGCTTATCGTCGAACGACAGGATGTTCACAAAGCCCATTACGTCCTCATACCACTTTATGGTTGGGTTCATGCGGTTCCAGCCCACATTACCCACGCAGTGGTCCACATAGAGCAGGCCCACATCTTTCGGGTTGTAGTTGCTCTTCCATTCCTTGTAGCCCGGCATAAAAACGCCGTTGTAGTTCTTACGCTCTACGAACAGGTGCACCGTTTCGCCATAGGTAAAGATGCCGCTCATGCGCACTTCGCCATGCTCATCGGTAATGGTCTTAGGCTCCATATAGGGTTTGCCGCCGCGGCTGGTGGTCTCTTCAAATGCCTTGTAGGCATCATCTACCCACAGTGCCAGTATCTTCACACCATCGCCGTGTTTGGCAATATGCTGTGTGATAGGGCTGTCTGAATTGAGGGGTGTGGTCAGCACCAGGCGTATTTTGCCCTGCTGTATCACGTAAGATGCCCGGTCGCGAACGCCGGTCTCAGGACCTGCGTATGCAACAGACTGAAAGCCGAATGCCGTTTTATAAAAGTGTGCTGCCTGCTTGGCATTACCTACGTAAAGCTCCAGGTGGTCAGTTCCGTTGATAGGCAGGAAGTCTTTTGCTGCGCTTATCTTTTGGCTGAAAGTTAGTGTTTCCATATAGAAGTCGAAATTGTTTTGAATTCAAGTATTTGTGTTCCAGGAAAGTTTCCTGTTATTCTATCCAGCTTATTATATACCTGTCATCTTCCACTGCCAGCGCATCGGCAGTCATCTTCAGCGGGTGGAAGGTATCTATCATCACAGCAAGTTCTTTGGTCTCTTTCGCCCCTATGCTCTTTTCTACAGTGCCGGGGTGCGGACCATGAGGTATGCCGGCAGGGTGCAGGGTAAACATGCCCCGTTCCACATGCTTGCGGCTCATGAAGTCGCCATCTACATAATACAGTACCTCGTCGCTATCAATATTGCTGTGGTTATACGGAGCGGGAATAGCGAGTGGATGATAATCGAACAGGCGCGGCACGAATGAGCAGATAACAAAGTTGTGCGCATCAAAAGTCTGGTGCACTGGAGGCGGCTGGTGCACGCGGCCGGTTATCGGTTCAAAGTCGTGAATGCTGATGATATAAGGATATTCGCAGCCGTCCCAGCCTACTACATCAAACGGGTGGTTGCCGTACCAGATAGGGTAGAGCAGGCCCTGCTTCTTGGTCTGTATCAGGAATTCGCCTTCCTGGTCAATGGCCTTCAGGTTCTCGGGTTTGCGGATGTCGCGCTCGCACAGTGGTGCATGCTCCAGCAACTGGCCATATTTGCTCAGGTAGCGCTTGGGGAAGGTAATAGGGCTGAATGCATCTATGATGAGCAGCCTGTTGTCTTCGGTCTCAAAATCTATCTGGTAAATGGTGCCGCGCGGAATAACGATATAATCGCCATAACCAAACGTCAGCTCGCCATATTGTGTGGTAACTGTGCCCTTGCCCTCGTGTATGAAGATCACTTCGTCGGTGTCGGCATTCTTGTAGAACACATTGCCGGTAAGGCCCTTTTTAGGGGCGGCAACGGTTATCTGCACGTCGTTATTGAACATGAACACCTTGCGGCTCTTCAGGTAGTCTGCTTCAGGTTTTACATTGAAACCTTTGAAGCAACGGTGCTTTAAAATATTGTCGGACGCAGCAACGGGGGCAACACTCACCGGCTCCTCGGTGCGGATGATGCGGGTAGGCGGATGAATATGATAGAGCAGCGAATAATTGGATGAAAAACCCTCTGTACTGAACAATTGCTCTGAATAGAGTTTCCCGCCCGCATCGCGGAACTGGGTGTGCCTTTTATGTGGAATGGTACCTAAAGAATAGTAATGAGGCATTTTACTGGCTGTTTATTCAAAATTACAAATTTTCATGGCTGGAGGCGTGGCGGCACTACCAGTTGTTCGTTAATCTTTTGCTCCTGCTTTCTTCGATCTTGTCGCTGCAAAATTGCTCCAGTTCGGTGGGTTTGAATGTAAATTCCCGGATATTCCACTGAAAGCGGCGATTATCGGTGCAGTCAATGGAAAGTGTGCCAAAGCGCAGCATGACAGCCTCGGCCTCCGTCCATGGAACAATTTTGCTGCGACCTGCGGATGGCAGCGTTATTCCCTCATTATCAATGTGCACGAAGAGTGCCGTGTTGTTTTCTCTTTCCCAGAACAGGGCAAATAGCACCGCCAGTCCCAGTGCGCCAAAAATGCCTGCCGGAAACGGCATATGCTGCAACAGGCAATAGCCTGAAACAACTGCAGCAACCACTAACTCAGCGATCCTGAACAGGCGATTAACGGCATGCCTGGTAAGCACCTTGTTGCGGGCCACGGCCATCACCAGGATGAATAGCCCTATTGCGGTAACTGCCAGGCCGTAGTACATGAGCCGCGCACTGTACAGGTACGTGACCATGCCCGATGCTACGAACGTGAGTCCGCAGATCAGGTGCATAGCAGTTATCTGGTGGCGTTTCACCTTTACCTCCGTCAGTTGAAGACTGTATGACATGCCTTACCTGCTGTAGTTAGGAGCTTCTTTAGTAATGACAATATCGTGCGGATGGCTTTCGGCCATGCTGGCAGGGGTAATGCGTACGAATTGCGACTCAGCCTGCAGCGTGGCAATATCCTGTGCCCCGCAATAGCCCATACCTGCACGCAAACCGCCCACGAACTGCTGTACCACTTCATTCAGGTTGCCTTTGTAGGGCACGCGGCCCACAATGCCTTCCGGAACCAGTTTCTTGATGTCGGCTTCCATATCCTGGAAGTACCGGTCTTTTGAGCCTTCCTGCATGGCCTCAACAGAGCCCATGCCGCGGTATGATTTGAACTTGCGTCCTTCGTATATGATGGTTTCGCCCGGGCTTTCCTCGGTGCCTGCAAATATGGAACCCGCCATTACGCAGGCAGCGCCTGCTGCTATGGCCTTTACCATGTCGCCGGTATAGCGGATACCGCCGTCAGCGATCACGGGAACACCTGATTTTTTAAGTGCGTTAGCCGCTTCTATGATGGCGGTAAGCTGTGGCGCACCGGCGCCGGTAACTACACGCGTGGTGCATATAGAACCGGGACCCACACCTACTTTCACTGCATCGGCGCCGGCTGCGGCCAACGCTTTTGCGCCCTCGGCAGTAGCAATATTGCCGGCAATGATGGGCAGTGTTTTAAATGCCTTCTTCACTTTTTTCAGTGCTTCTATCACACCCTTCGAGTGGCCATGCGCACTGTCGAGCGTAATGATGTCCACACCCGCAGCCCTCAGGGCCTCTACGCGGTCCAGCACATCGGGTGTGATGCCTATGGCTGCGCCAGCCAGCAAGCGGCCCATGCCGTCTTTGGCAGCATTCGGATGGCTTTTCAGTTGCAGTGTATCGCGGAAAGTGATGAGGCCTATTAGTTTGCCCTTTCGGTCCACGATGGGCAGCTTTTCTATCTTATATTTTTCCAGTATGGTCTCGGCCTTCTGCATGCTGGTGCCGGCCGGGGCTGTTACCAGGTTTTCCCTGGTCATCACCTCGCTCACCTTGCGTTTGGTATTCTTCTCAAAGCGCAGATCGCGGTTGGTGAGCATCCCTACTAGCATTCTGTCGCCATCCACAATCGGAATGCCGCCTATCTTATTCTCACGCATGATCTTCAGTGCGTCACCTACAGTAGCCGTGGGGGGGAGGGTTATAGGATCGAGGATGAGACCGTTCTCGGAGCGTTTTACTTTGCGCACCTGGTCGGCCTGGCGCTCAATGCTCATGTTCTTATGCAGTATGCCAATGCCGCCCTCACGCGACAGTGCAATAGCCAGCGGCGACTCAGTGACCGTATCCATGGCTGCGGAAACCATAGGGATGTTGATCTTGATGTCTTTGGTAATGTTGGTGGAAATATTGACTTCGCGCGGAAGTACCTCGGAGTAGGCGGGCATCAGGAGCACATCGTCGAATGTGAGGCCCTCTCCATAAAACTTAGATTTTATTGCCATGTGCAAAGTTAGACAAATTAAACGGGAATTTACAAATCGGCGGATTCTATATGCGTATTGCGAAGCCCGGGCATTCGCCTGCGCAAATTACCTTTACGTTATGGAAATTGTAATGGAACCCATAGCCACTGTCAGCAATATGCGCCGGGAGGCGACAGACGATAACTGGGGTAGTGTTATCTCTGAGATCACGCTTGCAGATCATATACCCACCGAGGCTTTTGCGTCTATTGAGCTGTTCTCTCATCTGGAGATCATCTATTACTTCGACAAAGTGCCTGATGATACTATTATTTTCTCCGGCCGCCCCCGTGGCAATCCTTCATATCCAGTTATGGGCATCTTCAGCCAGCGCAAAAAGGATCGTCCAAATCGCATAGGCCTGTGTACCGTGGAGCTGTTGAAACATGATGGTCGTGCGATCACTGTAAAGAATCTGGATGCTATAGATGGTACGCCTGTCCTGGATATCAAGCCCGTGTTCAAAGAATTTCAGCCGGGCTCACCTACTCAGCAACCAGGCTGGGTGGCAGACCTGATGAAGGATTACTGGAAATAAATGTGAATTTTCCGGAGCCCCACAATAAAATTTAAAGCGGTCAGTTATTTTACTTTGTAATACAAAGTAAAAATGTCTGTAAACAAAATACTTTTTTGGGTGACGCTGTATGCGGTGGCGATGGGCTTCCTGGAATCGTCTGTGGTCATTTATCTGAGGGAGCTCATTTACCCGCATGGATTCTCGTTTCCGCTGGTGCCGTTGCACAGGGAGCTGGCCGCTGTGGAGTTATGGCGCGAGGCGGGAACCATCATTATGCTGATAGCGGTGGGCATACTGGCGGGGCGTAACCGGAGTGAAAAATTTGCGTGGTTCCTTTATTCATTTGCTGTCTGGGACATCTTCTACTATGTGTTTCTCTATGTGTTCCTGGCATGGCCGCAGTCGCTGTTCACGTGGGACATCCTGTTCCTGATACCCGTGCCCTGGGTGGGACCGGTGATAGCGCCCTGTATTGTTGCCGCAACAATGATCCTTTTTGCACTTACCACAGTTTACAGGTCGGCGCGGGGTAGGGCTGCAGGGCTGAAACGTGCTGAGCGACTGGCTTTGCTGGCCGGGGCTTTGGTTTGCATAGGCGCATTTATTGAAGATTATGTAGTGCAGAACAAGTCGGTGCTCTATAACAAGCTTAACCACGGCGGCGCATTTCTTTCTGAAATGGCACACTATGTGCCGCAGCACTTCGACTGGATCACATTCAGCATAGGGGAAGCGCTTCTATTGCTGGCGTATGGCCTTTATACACGCCGGTTAATGCCGCAATGTGACAGAATGTGATGCCTGCTTGTCGGCAGAAGGGAAATGCGGCCGTTCGGCGGGGCTCACGGTGACAGTCCGTTCGGCGGGCTCAAGGTGACAGCCCGTTCGGCGGGACTCACGGTGACTTGGCACGGTTTGGGAATTGGATTTTGGGAATTGAGCCATTAAGTCATTGAGCCATTCAGCCATTGGGCATTAGCCTTTGTCTATCGAAAACCTGCCCGGCCCCAGGAAGATGAAACCGAAAAAGGTGAAGCCAAGCTCTATAGCTTCGGAAGCCCCCATGATGCCATCGCCACCATTCAGGTGGTGGAGTGAGGCTACTATGAAGACGATGAACATAAGCAGGCTCACCAGCCTGAACCACAGACCGAGGACGCAAAATAATCCGCCAATACATTCAGTGAGGGCACACATAAAGCCCCAGAATGCCGGCCAGAAGTGAATGTGCAGGGCACCCATGGCTTCGCCTAAACCCGCCCATTTTTCAGGATGGGTTATCTTAGGTAACCCATGCAATACCATCATGGCGCCTATACCCACCCTCATGATGAGCAGGCCAGTATTGCGGTAATTGCCAAGTTGTGAGAAGAGAGCCATAGCGCGTGTGTTGAGGTGGTAAATTTAAAGTTAGCGTGTAAAACGGGCAACTATTTTTCGAAGTACATCATTACCGGAAAATGATCGCTGTAGCCGTTGATCCAATGTGTGCCTGCAAACGAGCGATGCGGTTCGCCGTCATGGCCATGGTAGTGATCGACAATAAACTCCGGTTTATATATCTCGTTGCCTGCAAAATGCAAGTGCCCGTTTGCGCCATTTGCAAGGGTTGGGGAAATAATGATCTGGTCAAACAGGTTCCATTCGCCCTTGTATGCTTCCGTGCCCTGTCCGCTGGCATAGAGGGCTGCCCATGGGTCGTAAAATTTGTCTTGCGAACGATTGGCAGACGTCCCCAAAGCGGAAATGCTGCTGTCAGTGGGGTTGTCATTGAAATCGCCCATGATGATGATCTTTGCCGATGGCGTCAGCCGCACGCAATTGCGTCTTAATGCAGCCGCAGCAACCGCTCTTTTCTCTTCACTTGCTTCTTCTTCTCCCCGCCGGGATGGCCAGTGGTTCACAAATACATCTACCGTATCACCGGAGAACGTACCCCTCACATGCAGGATATCCCGTGTGTGGCTGTTTGTGCTGATGCCAGACAGATCGATGGGTATGGCCTCAGAGGATAGGGGCTTGAATTGTTGCGGATCATAAAGCAATGCTACGTTAATGCCCCTGGGATCGGGGCCCCTGAACCATATGAACCGGTATTGTCGCTGTGCTATTTCCGGCTGGGCGGCAAGGTCTTGAAGTACCTTATCATTTTCTACTTCTGCCAACCCGATCATAGCGGGTTTTATCTTTTCATCACCTTCGCCCATGCTTTGAAAGACCGTGGCTATGTTGTGCAGTTTCTGTTCGTATATACGTTGTGTGTAGTGGTACTTGCCTTCCGGTGTGAATTCGTCATCATCTTTTTCCGGATCATTAGCAGGGTCAAAGAAATTTTCGCAGTTATAGAATGCTACTGCGAATTTGCTGCTGCTGGTTGCGCGCGTGCCGGACCGGCCACACGAGAATAATGTCAGTGATAATATTAATGAGATACAAGCAGCTTTTGTCATAGATTTGACCACAGTAAATTTTTACTTTTACAAAAATAACGTCATGTCTCTTAATCAATCATTAATTGCGGAACTCAGGCAGGAGTCTGCCGCTACAAGCAAAATGCTCAGCCGCGTACCCTGCGACAAAAATACCTGGAGGCCACATGAAAAGTCGATGGCCCTTGGCAATCTCTCGGCACACGTTAGCGAGCTGTCCAATTGGATCACAGATATTGTAAAATCCGATGAACTTGACTTTGCAAAACGCGAATACAAGCCGTTCATTGCGTCGAGTGCAGAAGAGCTGGTGAACCACCACAACAAATGTGTCAGCCAGGCGCTTGAAGCCCTTGAAGGTGCGTCGGACGCAGAACTTGACAAACCGTGGACATTGCGTAACGGAGACCACGTAATATTTACCATGCCGAAGAAAGTTGCGATGCGCAGTTTTGCTTTCAATCATATGTATCACCACCGCGGGCAGCTCAGCGTATATCTGCGCCTGCTGGATGTTCCGGTGCCGGGTATGTATGGGCCAAGTAAAGACGATAGTCTTGCACAGCAGCAGGCAGCCCACTAACTATTTTCGGTCTGTAAAACATGAAGGGGAAGCCTCGGCTTCCCCTTCATGTTTTACACTTGCCAACCCTATGACTTCACTTTATCGGCCTCTTTCTTTTCTTTCATGATCTGGTAACTGGCGGAACATCCGAGGCGCGTTGCGCCGGCATTGATCAGTTCCATGGCAAAGGCCAGTGTTTTGATGCCGCCAGAAGCTTTGATGCCCATGCGTGCAGGTATATGCTTTTTGATGAGCTCCACAGCATGCACCGATGCGCCGATGTCGGCGTAGCCGGTAGATGTTTTAATAAAATCGATCTTGTAGTCGCTGTATATTTCGCAGCACTTCACAATTTCTGCATCGGTGAGGATGCCCGTTTCCAGTATCACCTTCATCACCTTGCCGGAATCGGCCACTGGTTTCAGGCATAATTTCAGTTCCCGTTCCAGTAATTTCCAGTTCCCGTTCTTCACAGCACATAAGTCGTGCACCATGTCCAGTTCATCGGCGCCCATGTCTATGGCTTCCGTTATTTCTTTCAGCTTGGCATCTGAAACGTTATATCCGAGAGGAAAACCAATTACCGTGGCAATTTTTACTTTGGAGCCGTCCAGCAGTTTGCGGGCATCAGGCACGTATTTCGGCGGAATGCATACTGCCGCGAATCCCTCCATGGAAGCTTCCACACACAGCTTATCGACTTCAGCCAGCGTAGTGGTTTGCTTCAGCAGGGTATGGTCAATATACGAAGCAAGATCAATTGACATTAAGAGCGTATTTAAATGGTAAAATAAAGGTACCACTATTACCTGCTCGGCAGGCAATGAGTGGTACCCTTTACAAAACCATTAGTATTCGTTAACTTCTACTTAAGGTTTTTGATGACGTCGTCGGCAAATTCACTTGTTTTCAGCAAAGTGGCATCGTGCATCAGGTTAAAGAAGTCAATGGTCACCCGCTTGCGCATAATGGTCTCGGCCAATGCATTTTCTATGCTGCGGGCTGCTTCTGTCCAGCCCATATATTCCAGCATCATCACGCCGCTCAGCAGCAGGGAAGATGGGTTCATAGAGTCGGTATTGGCAAATTTCGGTGCTGTGCCGTGTGTGGCCTCGAATACCGCGTGACCGGTCAGGTAATTGATGTTTGCGCCGGGGGCAATACCTATGCCGCCGACTGAAGCTGCGGCCGCATCGGAGATATAGTCGCCATTGAGATTGAGTGTGGCCACTACAGAATAATCCTGCGGCGCCAGCAGCAATTGCTGGAGGAAATTATCAGCGATCACATCTTTAATGATGAGTTTGCCCATTGATTCCGCCTTTTTCATTTTTGCATTGGCTGCGTCTTCACCCTCCGTTTTGCGGGCTTTCTCCCATTGTCCCCATGTATATACCTGGTCGGCAAACTCGCGCTCTGCCAGCTCATAGCCCCATATCTTGAAGCCACCCTCGGTGAACTTCATGATGTTGCCCTTGTGTACAAGGGTAACTGAGGGCAATTTATGTTCCAGCGCATATTTTATGGCAGCTCTCACCAGGCGTTCGCTTCCATCTTTCGATACCGGCTTAATGCCGATCGCTGACGTTTCCGGGAAGCGGATCTTTTTCGCTGCACCCATCTCTCCCAGGAAAGCAATGATCTTTTTTGCTTCGTCTGTGCCGCTGGCAAATTCAATACCAGCATATATATCCTCCGTGTTTTCGCGGAAAATCACCATATCCACCTTTTCAGGGTGCACCACGGGAGACGGCACTCCCCTGTACCACTTTACAGGGCGCAGGCAAACATACAGGTCCAGTTCCTGGCGCATGGCAACGTTCAGCGAGCGGATACCGCCACCCACCGGGGTGGTCAGGGGGCCTTTGATAGACACCAGGTATTCCCGGGCGGTTTCCAGCGTTTCGGCGGGCAGCCATTCGCCCGTTTTGTTGAACGCTTTTTCTCCGGCCAGCATTTCTTTCCACTCAATTTTACGTTTGCCGCCATAGGTGCTGGCAATTGCCGCATCCAATACCCGCCTGCTGGCATTCCATACATCAGGCCCAATTCCATCACCTTCTATAAAGGGGATTACCGGCTGTTCGGGTACATTCAGCTTGCCGCCAGCCCCCATTGTTATCTTCCGCGATTCCATCCTGTGTTTTTTTGGCCGCGAAGTTATTAATTAAGGCATATGCAGCCAATGGGGATAAAATCTTTTGCCACAATATTGTTTTAAAGATATTTTTCAGTTTAATTTGCATCAATGTAGAATTAATTCTAACACTGGTGCTAATAAATTAAATAATAATTTATTTGATTCGTTGACGCTAAAAGATGAATTATTTTTGGAATGTGTGAACATTTTTTTGAACACGAAGCCAACTGAAATGAAAATATGACGGTCTATTTATTCGGCCATAAATCATATATTTATGGTTCGTATTACGACTGAATAGCAATAACAACAACATTAATATCCGTTTATGAAAAAACGTTACGCTCTGCTCCTTCTTGCAGGTTCTCTGTTCACCAGTAAGGGAACATTTGCCCAGATGGTGGGTGATTGTGATTTCCTGCAAGGGAACTATGTTGAAGTGGGTGTGTCACCAAGTGGGTCTTTCGGCACAACCGTAACTGCACCTGCGGGCTACCATGTGAACAGTGGTTGCGCCTCTACGTTTACCGACCCCGCTACTGGTGCCAGTTTTTCTGCTGTAGGATCTCTCGGTTTCGTTGCGGACCCTGCAATGGATGGTTGGACAACTGGTACACCATACCCTTATTGGGGAGATTATTTTGTACCTGGCGACCCGCAGGAAGGCTGGAGCATTCAGGTGAACGGACAGGAAGGCGATGCATGGACACCTAACTTCTCGGGAGGTTCGCCTTATTCTAATACGCTTGGTGCTTCAATGACGGGCACAACCTTCAGCTATTATACTACACCTACTACAAAGGTGGGTGTTTGGCGGGGGACTGTTACAGGAACCTATCCGTTACAGATCACACAGACGACGACTGTTTATACCAATAAACTTTATTTCACGATCCACGTGGTAATTAAGAATACCGGAGGGTCTGCTGCGCCGGGGCTGTACTACCTTCGTACTGTGGATCCCGATAACGGCGAACCGGAGGATGGTAGCTTTACAACAAGTAACACCATTCAATACCAATTGCCAAATGCAAATAATGATGTAATGGTGACTGCAACTGACCCTACTTACTCCGAAGCGTTCATGGGGTTGGGCACACGCGATTGCCGTGCGAAATGTTTTATCATTCCATATTCATTGACTCCCGGATATAATCTTAACGCGTTATACAATGAGACTGCTTCCGGATACTTCTATACACAGGGAGACAATGACGTGAATGACGAGGGTATTGGTCTGGTATATAACCTTGGCTCGCTTGCTGCGGGCGATAGTACTGATCTTACTTATGCATACGTGCTGCGTGCTGCTGATCTGGATAGCGCCCTGGCCATCACTTCTCCAACTATCTATGCGAATGGAGCTCTCCTTAGCCTTGGTTCTGATACACTCAATGCGTGCAGCTCACTGAGCGATACGTTACCTGTGAGCGTATCCTCAGGCGAAGCTTATACCTGGACGTGGTCGCCGGCAACCGGCCTTTCAGCCACTACGGGCAGTTCAGTATCGGTGATACTCACCGAACTCACAAGCGCAGTTACTTATACAGTAATAGGCACTCCGGTGAGTGCGTCACTTTGTTCCAATGATACATTCCATTTCACGATGTTGCCCGGCCAAAGTATGCCGCCGGTGGTTAACAATGTGCAATATTGTCTCGGTGATTCTGCTTCGGCATTGGTTGCTTACGGCACCAATCTGTTGTGGTACACTGCACCAAGCGGTGGGGTGGGAAGCTCTACTGCTCCGGTGCCAAGTACCGCAGCTACAGGAGTATTCACGTACTATGTAACTCAGACCACGGGTGCTTGTACAGAAAGCATACGTGTGCCGGTGACGGTTACTGTAACTGCATTGCCTGTGGTAACTGCCAGCAGCAATACTCCGGTTTGTCAGGGCAACACACTTAGTCTTTCATCATCCGCTACGCCTTATGCGGGCGGTACACTGTTTACCTGGACAGGGCCAGGCTTGCCTGCTACTACCGGACAGAATATTACTGTTGGTGGTGTTTCGATGTCAGCGGCTGGAGTTTATACCGTTTCAGCCAATGTAAACGGATGTATTGGTTATGACTCAACGAGCGTGGAAATCGTGGCGAAACCTTTTATCACCAATGCTACACCATTCCCTCCTTCAGAATGCCGGTTTTCGGACGGTCACATTATTCTTTTTGGCCTGACACCGGGAGCTGGTTATTCACTCTTTTATGATACCAGTGCTTTGTCTGCATCTACTCCATATGTTTATACGCAGGGGGCTCCTTATACTGCTGATTCTGCCGGCGATATTACGATCTCCAACGTGCCGTCAGGTAATTACTACAATATGTATGTCACCAACTGGAACGGCTGTCAATCGAACATAATAAGCGTAAATGTGCATAGCGGTGCTCCGATAACTGCGCCTACACTGAGCAGCAACGGACCAATATGCCAGGATAGCCTGCTTCTGCTTTTTGCTTCCGATACGGTTGTCGGGTCAGAGTATAGCTGGCTTGGACCAAATGGATTTAGTTCCAACCTTCAGGATCCGTCTATCGCTAATGCTACCCCGGCTACTATAGGGACCTATACATGTGTTGTAACAAAGGCATCAACCGGTTGCCAGGGTACTGCGTCTATTACGGTAACCTACAAGCCGACACCAGTCTTCTCTATCACTTCTCTTCCGGCTGCTTGCCAGACCGATACCCTGACGATGAACTATTCAGGCCCATCTTACCCGGGTGCCACTTATTTGTGGCAGGTGCCTATTGGATCTGCCGTGGTAACCGGCGGTGATAGTATTTCAGGTCCGGTAGGGGTGGAATTCGATTCTGCGGGTCATACACATGTCATGCTGACCGTTACATTGAACGGCTGCTCAGCAACAGATACGCAGGCAGTATATGTGGTGCCGACGCCATTGGCTAGCCTCTTCATCACTCCGGATATTTGCCAGGGCGACACAGTGACAGCGGCGTTGTCACTTACCAGCTATTCTCCGGCTATCAGCCACTATTCATGGGATTTTGACAGTGCGACTGTCGTAACCTCTGCGTCGGGCACAGGCGGACCATATTCAATTTTCTGGAGCACTCCGGGCATCAAGGTTGTAGATGTGACAGCCTATACGTTGCAGGCGAATTGTCCTTCGTTCACCCGTCATGATACCGTAAAGGTTCATCCTTATCCTGATGCTTCGTTCACCGGTACTGCTGCTGGTTGTGCGGGTGATAGCATTGTGCTGACCGCAACATCAACAGATGCTTCTTATAGCTACCTGTGGTCGCCGTCTGCGTTCTTTGTCGGTGCATTGAATGCTCCTAACGCAGTTGCGTTCGTGTATGATCCTTCAAATATCTACCTCACTGTTACCAGTCCGTTCGGTTGTACGGCTACTGACAGCGTGATGTATAATGTGATGGCGTGCTGCACAGTAACTGTTCCTGAAGCGTTCTCTCCGAATGCGGATGGTCATAACGATTACTTCCGTCCGCTTACTGCCGGACATCACCAGCTCAACGACTTCCGTGTAACTAACCGCTGGGGTACTACGGTTTATGAATCTGTAAACACTGATGCGCAGGGATGGGATGGTACTTATAATGGAGTTCCGCAGGACGTGGACACTTATTACTGGTACCTGCGATATACCTGCGATGGTCGTACTTATGAATCGCACGGTGATGTTACACTCGTAAGATAAAATGATTCGCAATAGTATAGAAGACCGGCCAATTGGCCGGTCTTCCTGCATTAGTACTATGAAACAAACGATGGCTCTCGACAGGGCTTTGCCGGTAGTATCTGAATAGTGCTGTAAATCCGGTTGTTATTTTCTGAAGTGGCTTTGTTCATGCATGACTGGAGAACAGCCCCGGTAATAGACATTTCCTTCTTGCAACGGCGATATTAATTTGCGGCAAGGCACCATGCCTGTTGCTCAGTTTCCGCGCTCGTTTCCGCAACTTATGGGTACACATGCGATGTCAGACATTTGAGGCGTGCGGAGATGTTACACTGATGCGGTAGCGTCTATCTGACGGATATTATTGGGTGAATGATCGAAAGGACTATTTGCCGGAACCGAACTCACGTTTCCAGCGGATGGCGTAGCTGATGTAGAAATCAAAGTCAAAAACTGCATTTTTGTCGCCACGACCGTAGCCGGCTATATACAGCGGTGCAAGATCCTGGAGTTGTTTGGTATTGAGCAGAAATTTACCACGGATATTCCACCCGGCCATTATGCCCTTGTATAACTCTACGCGCACACCGCCGGTTATTTCAGCCCAGACAGATGTGAGGTCCTTTGCGCTTATAGCGCCGCCGCTGCTGCCCCATAAGCTATCTATAACGGTATAGGAAGCGGGGCTGCGCCTGATGGGCGCTGCGGCCAGCCTCAGCCCCATGAACATACCGCCCCAGTCATTCCAGTTTTCCCGTGGCAGTAATATTTTATTGAAACCAAAACGGTAAAATGAATTGGTAGTGGAATACCTCAGATCTGTATACGTAACATTGGAGCTGCCCCAGCCACCTTCGGCTACCAGGTACAACTCATGTTTCAGGTAGTAGTCGGCTTCAAATTCATAACCCTGTCTGTCGCTGGTAAAAAAATTCTCTGCCGGCCTCACAAGGTCGATGCCAATGCACAACTGGTGGCTTGCAGAGTCAATTTTAGGAAGTGCAGGCGCGGTGGTGTCAGTGACCTTTGTGGTGTCACTTGCAGCCTGCGCATATAGCTGTTGTTGGCCTGTAATGGCCAGCATGCTAATAGTCAGGGTGAATAAATATTTTAAGGTGCTCTGTATTGACATTTGTGGTCACACTGGTATTGGTGATAAGGATAGAGTCGATGTTGTGGTAATTGTTGCTATACCTCACCGAATCCAGGTTGTAGAAATAGGTAAAGCCGCAGGCATTGGACAGAAACTTCAGTTGGCGCTGATAATAAAACGTAAGCGTGTCGAAATTAGTGGAGTCGGTTGCCATCAGCCACTGACAGCTATTGGCATTTGACGAAAGCGAAAGGGTGAACAATGCTGAAGTAGGATACTTTACCAACTGTATGCCACTATTGGTAAGTGCACCGAAATAGGGTAGCGGCAAAGCAGTGTCGAGTGTGGCTAATGAAGTATCTGTAGGGAAATGAACACATTCAACATTGAGGCTGGCGATCTTTGGCGTCAGGCATGGGTCACGGTCCTGCGTGCAGGCCGCAATGCCTATGCATAGCAGCAGCAAAAAGGCCGCGTGTGCCACAGGCAGGAAATACTTCCGCGGTGTTCTGCTTGCCTCATTAATCATTGAGTGTACTTAATATTTTGTCTATTTCACCGATCACCGCATCCAGTTGTGCCTTCATCTGTTCTTTCTCTTCGTCGCCAACATCTGTGTGATGCAGTTTTACGCTTACCATGCTGTTCTCCAGCGTGGCCGTTTTCTTGTTCAGTGACTGTATCACTTTGTTTTGTCCGTCAATGATAGAGCGCAACCGGTCGTTCTCGGTCACAACTGCAGCATGCTTCTTCAGCAGCAGGTCTATCTTTTTGTTCAGATGGTCAATAGCTTCCATTATTCCCTGATTTGTGCGTTCAGCTTAGCTTTATAACTGTCCATCAGTTGTTTCATCAGGTGCTCAATTTCAGCATCTGTAAGTGTGCGGTCCTGGACCTGGAAGGTGTAAGTGAGCGCCAGTGATTTTTTCCCGGCCCCCAGCTTGTCGCTTTCAAATACGTCGAACAGGCCAAAGGACTGAAGTTCCTTCAACTTCAACTGCTCTGTAGTATCTTTTACGCTCTGGTAGCTGATGCTGCTGTCGAGCACAAGCGCCAGGTCCCTTGTTACTGCGGGGAACTTAGGCACTTCACTGTACACTACTTTGCCTGCTGCAGTTGCCTTTACCCAGGTGTCCCAGTTTACAGATGCATAGTACACATCCTGCTTCACATCAAATTCTTTGAGTTTGGCAGTGTGCACCTGCATTGCCGTGCAGAGGAGCTCGTTCTTCCACATCCATACAGTATTGCCTTCAATCTGCTTTACCTGTACCTTGCTGATGCCACTGTATGCCAGCAGGTTGCTGATGATGCCTTTCAGGTAGAACAGGTCTGCCTTTACGGCTTTCTGGTTCCAATGGGCGGTATGCGTATCGCCGGTGAGCCATATGGCCAGGCTCGATTCCTGCCGGTAATTATTGTTGCCTCCGTCCGTGTAAATGTTTCCAAATTCGAACAGGGCCAGGTTGTTGTTCTTGCGATTGCAATTGTACTGGATCACCTCCAGCCCGCTTTCCAGCATAGATGGCCGCATCACGTCCAGTTCGCTGCTCAGGCTGTTGATCATACGTACCAATGGCGTTTCTGCTGGATAGTACCTGCTGTTTACGATAGAATTGGTCACGATCTCCTGGAGCCCGCTGCCACAAAGCAATTCAGACAGATGCCTACGCAGATGCCTGTCGTTCTGCAAAGGGCGTGTGAGCGCCATGGTCATGCGGCCGGTAAGCTCGATATTATCCAGTCCATCTATGCGCAATATTTCTTCCACAATGTCGGCGGGCTGCAATACATCGGGTTTATTGCCCGGAACCAGCAATGTGAGACCGGCAGCATCTTCTTCCATGATGGTAAAGCCCAGTGCGGTAAGAATAGTTTTGACGTTGTCCTGGCTATATGCTTTTCCGCTCAGTGTCCTCACGTAGTCGTACTTCACGTGGATGCTGTGTTGGGCAACCGGTTCAGGATACTCGTCCTTAACGCTGCCGGCAATGGTGGCATGTGCTACTTCAGCCATTAACAATGCAGCTCTCAGTGAAGCTGGTATCACATTGTTGATGTCCACTCCCTTTTCAAAATGGGTGGCCGCATCAGTGCGCAGCCCGTGATGCATACTTGTACGCCTGATGTGCATGGCGTTGAAGCAGGCACTTTCTATAAGCACGTTCGTGGTGCCATCGGTGATGCCGCTGTGCAGCCCGCCAAATACACCAGCCATGGCTATAGGTCCCTCTGCATCACATATCATCAGGTCGGTTGCAGCCAACTTCCTTTCTTTACCATCAAGTGTTATGAATGGCGTTCCTTCAGGCATGAACCGGATACTTATCTGCTGTCCTTTCAACTGGTCGGCATCAAAAGCATGAAGCGGCTGGCCATATTCGTGCAGCACATAGTTGGTAACATCCACGATGTTGTTGATGCTGCGGACACCAATGGCGTTGAGCCGCTGCTTCAGCCACTCCGGCGATTCACCCACTTTTACGTTGGTGAGGCAGATGCCGGAATATCTTGGGCAGGCACCGGCATTTTCAATGTTGATCTTCACCGGCATGGCCGTGCTGCCAGGGGTAGCGCCTGCCGGCATTCTTACGGTATAATGGCCCCCTTTGTGGTGCGACAAATATGCGCACACATCTCTGGCGACACCGATATGGCTGTTAGCGTCTGACCGGTTGGGAGTGAGACCAATATGAATGGCGTGGTCGGTCTCCGGTATATTAAAGTATGTTTTTGCGGGCGTGCCAACCACTGCATTTTCAGGCAGTATCATGATGCCTGCATGGCTTTTACCCAGGCCTATCTCATCCTCGGCGCAGATCATGCCTGCGCTCTCTTCTCCGCGGATCTTTGCTTTTTTTATCAGGAAGGGCTCGCCATCTGTAGGATAGACCGTTGTGCCCACTGTAGCCACAACCACTTTCTGGCCGGCAGCCACGTTGGGTGCGCCGCAAACTATGTGCAGCGGCTCGCCCGGCCCGATACTAACGGTTGTAACACTCAGTTTATCAGCATTAGGGTGTCTTTCGCAGGTAAGTACCTCGCCTATTACCAGGCCTTCGAGGCCGCCGCGCACGGATTCTACTGCCTCAACGGCCTCAACTTCAAGACCTATAGATGTTAGTATCTTGCTTAATTCGTTTACCGGTAAGGGTTCCGGCAGGTATTCCAGCAACCACTGGTAAGAAATCGTCATTCAACACTTTGTTTCCGGCAAAGATAACCCTCAATGTATGAAATCACATCTATTGAAAGTGCGCCTTTAACAAATAGATTTACGCACAGAAAATGGGGATTAAATGTTAGTATTGCACAAGGAAACGTTTAATAGCTGTCAGCCATTGTTGGTATCAGTGTGAATTAGGGTGAATAACGTGCTGGCTGTCTTGGATAACTAAAAAGTGTCAGCAACCGTCTGCGTAGTGCTTTAGCCATTACATTCGTCTCCATTCCTCTGCTATCTAACATTCGCTTAATGTTGCATTAATAGTTTGGAAACACATAGAATGTGTGTCCCGGGTGCAACTTTCGCTGTTAAAAACAGAGGCGTAAAGCTTCTTTTAACTTCTAACTGTTGAAACATAAATGGCTGTAAATATTAAGAAAGAGCTGGGTAACTCCCGCAATCGCAAACCTGATCTGGCAACCCTGGTCTATGGAAAAGTTCCACCACAGGCGCCCGAGCTGGAAGAAGCGGTACTGGGGGCGTGTATGCTTGAAAAGGACACTTTTGCGCAGGTGCTGGAGATCATCCAGAGCCCGGATTGTTTTTACTCAGACGCACACCAGAAAATATATGCAGCCATGCGCCGCTTGTTCGATAAGGGCACACCCGTGGACCTGTTGACCATAACGGAGGAACTGCGCAAGACCAACGAGCTGGAATTGGTAGGCGGCGCTTATTACCTCAGCAGGCTGACGATGAGCGTATTGTCCAGTGCGCACGTGGAGGCTCATGCACGCATTGTGATGGAAAAATTCATCCAGCGCGAGCTGATCCGTATTTCCGGCGTTGTCATCAGCGATGCATACGAAGAGGGAACAGATGTTTTCGACCTGCTGGATAAAGCTGAAAGCGGCCTTTACGAGATAACCGACAAGCACTTACGTAAAAATTTCAGAAGCCTGCAGGATGTGCTCATCCGCACGGTGAACGAGATAGATGAAGCCCGCAAAAAGAGCGATGATATCACGGGTGTGCCTTCAAAATTCAAGGCGCTGGATGCCATTACCGGCGGCTGGCAGAAAACCGATCTTATCATACTTGCAGCACGCCCTGCGGTGGGTAAAACTGCCTTTACGCTGAACCTGGCGATGAATGCAGCCATGAACGCGAGCAAGCCATTCCCGGTCGCTCTATTCTCATTGGAAATGGGTGCAGGGCAGATCGTAAAGAGGATGCTGAGCTGTGTGACCGAAGTGCATATGGAGGCCATTACGCGCGGTAAGATGGCGGAGCATGAGTTCATCCAGATGACGCAGCGCATGACCAAGCTGGCACAAGCCAAAATATTCATCGACGACCAGGCGGCCCTCAACATTTTCGAATTACGTGCCAAAGCCCGCAGGCTGAAGCAGAAGCACGACATACAGATGATCCTGATCGATTACCTGCAGTTGATGCAAGGCAGTGTGGAAAAAGGCGGTAACCGCGAGCAGGAGATCAGTAAGATATCGCGCGACCTGAAGGCACTGGCAAAAGAGCTGGAAGTACCTATCATCGCACTTTCACAGTTGAACCGATCAGTGGAGACCAGAAAAGAATCAAAGGTGCCGCAGTTGAGCGACCTTCGTGAATCGGGCGCGATAGAACAGGATGCTGATATGGTCATGTTCCTGTACAGGCCGGAATATCATGGTATTACCAACGATGCGATGGGCGAGACCGTAGAAGGGGAGACACACGTGCATATAGCCAAGCACCGTAATGGTAGCACAGGTATGGTAAAGGTGCGGTTCATCAAGGAGTATCAGAAGTTCGTGGACCTGGAAGATTCTTTCGATTCCTTCAGCATACCGGGCGGGGGCGGACGCAGTGATAACCCTTCAGCGGGTATTGGCCGCGACACCAGCGACTTCGGCGGGTCGAAGCTCTTTATTCCCGGCGGATTTCAGACAAGGTCATCCAAAGCTAATGATGTGAACTGGGACGATGACGACCTCGGCGGCAACCCTTCCGCAGGCTTTAACCGGCCTTCGCCGCAGGGACCGCCAGACGAAGATGCACCATTCTAATCTTCGAAATGAACCTCCGTGTGTGGCACGGCTTCTTCATTCGGTTGCTCTCCGTTGTGCGTATTGAAAAAGTTCACCAGTACCGCAGGCTGGATCTTACTATAGTTAATGGAGAAAAGCACCTTTGTAAGCTTGTCGATGGCCTGGCGGGCTTGCTGTGGTTTCCATTCAGACATGGCCTCGAGGATGTGCTGTTCATACTGTTTCACAGCGCCGGGGTCTGCCCCGCCAGCCTGTTGCAGTTTTTCAATATTTTCACGGGAGGTAGCAACTGTTTTGGCCAGAGAGTAGATGCGGCGTGTTTCTGATGGCAGCCGGTAATCGCTGTTGCTTTGGTTGAGCCGCAGCATATACAGAAAAGATCTTACCGTTTTCAATTCGCGGCGGATGGAGATGATGTCTGTCTCGTTCGGGAGGCCGCTTGTGCGCTCACAGAGGGACGCAAGCCTGTCTGTTTTCAGCTTCAGGAGCTGTTTTACTTCTTCGCTTTTCATGGAGGGGTGGCTTATTCTTGTGCAAAGCTATGGTTAATGAGGTAAGGAAAAAATAATTAATTGTAATGTAATTAAAGTCGTTTTTGTAGTAGGTTTTTGAATACTTTTAACATCAATGGCACAAAAAAACCGTACCGGCAAAAGAAGAATATTACGCATTGTGGGGCGTGTCGTGCTCATCATGTTTGCTTCCTCGTTGATATACACCGTTTTATGTCGCTGGTTGATGCCGCCTATCACTATTACGCAGGCTAATGATGGTATGTTTGGTAAGGGGCTTCATCGCAGCTATGTGGGGTGGGACCAGATATCCCGCAACGTGAAACTGGCCGCGATAGCCAGCGAAGACCAATTATTCCCCGAGCATGGTGGGTTTGACAAAAAGGCCATTGAAAGAAGCCTGAACGCCACGCCCAAAAGGCATAAGCGCGCCGCGGGTGCCGGAGCCAGCACCATCAGCCAGCAGACCGCCAAAAATGTATTTCTATGGCAGGGATCCGGGTGGGGGCGTTATGTGCGCAAGGTGCCTGAGGCTTATTTTACCCTGATGATAGAATGGACCTGGGGCAAAAGACGCATACTGGAAGTATATCTGAACGTAATAGAAATGGGCCCCGGTATCTACGGTATAGAGGCAGCGTCGCAGGCATATTTTCACAAGCATGCAAAAGACCTTAGCCGGGCCGAGGCGGCGCAGATCATTGCATGCCTGCCCAATCCCAAAGTGTTTACTGTGCGCCCCATGAGCCATCGAGTGGCGTGGCGCTATCCGCAGATCATGCAGCAGATGGATAACCTGGAAGGCGATGAGGATGTGGAAGATGTGATCAGGTAAGGAAGCGGTTCTGCAATTCCGGGTTAGGTATCATGCAGCTATCGCGCTTGCCCATCCACACATATCTTTTCCTGGCTACCCAGTCATAAACCGCATTGCGGATGAAGCCAGGAATAATAATGAACGCATAGAGCAGAGGCCATGGCGTATCCAGCAGGCGGGCCGCCCGCAACACCCCGGAAGAGCGTGCATAATATTTCCCTTTGTATTGCAGAATGAGGCTTCCGGAACGTGAAGAAGCACGTGGAGCCTGTGCCAGTGCCTGCCTGCCTGCGGCAGATTGCAACGTGGCGAAAAGGAATATTTGTTCTTTGTCGTGCCGTATCACCAACTGCACAGCCCTGTTACACAGATTGCAAACGCCATCAAAGTAAAGTATGGGCCGTTCTGCGTTTGCGGATGACATCGGTTATTTGTTGATGGCTGCTGCACCTTTATGCAGCGGTATCCTTGGTACGACTGTCTTTTGTGGGGTGGTAACCGGAGGCATCGGAGTAGCAGCTTTGGCTGGTGCAGGATGCAGGCGGGCGTTAATTATCGAATCGGCCTTGACCTTAACCTCGATCTTCAACCGGCTCTGGAGGTCTTTTTGTCCTTCTTGTTCCAGCTCGCGCGTGCGCACCGCCATAGCAGAATCTATCTGGTGCTTCATCTGTGCCGGCGTCAGCGGCTTGTTCACCGGTTCCTTGCTACACGATGCCCACGTTAACGACAACACAGACAAAATGACTGTCAATTTTCTCATAAGCAGATGCAAAATTACATTTTACCTAATGGGCAAACGGCATGCCATTTTTTCTTTAGATATAAATTAACACGGCCGGCACACTAAATGGCGCTCATACTGCGTAAAAGATGTTTAAATTTTGCTATATTTGCAAAGCGTGCCTGCTATCAAGGTCCATATCATATACCCCCTCTTTTTTTTGCTGCTGATGGCAGCAATGCCGGTTCATTCGCAGCAGCCGGGCCCGAATGATACGATACGCGTGAGTGGCGTTTTTATAGATGGCCAGTCTTATCCTTATATATTTCTTGACGAAGTGCCCGTAACAGCAACCATCATTGATGCAGCAGAGCGCGCGAGGCTCAATAAGTTGCGTAACGATGTATATACGGTTTACTCCTATGCACTTACGGCTGGTGAGGTCTTCAAAAAAGTAAGTGCCGACCTGGAAAAGATCGATGATCGCCGCGCCCGCAAAAAATATCTCAAGAGCATGGACAAGCAGTTGGACGCGGCCTTTAAGCAGCCACTTAAAAATCTGTCCATTGACCAGGGCCATGTGTTGATCTCGCTCATCAACCGGCAGACGGGTGATAACTGTTACAACGTTATCAAGGAGCTTAAAGGCGGTCTTTCTGCCATGATGTGGCAAGGGGTGGGCGTGTTCTTTAACAACAACCTTACCAGGGCCTACGAGCCTAATGGCCGCGATAAAGACATAGAGAACATCGCCCGCGACCTTGAGGCATCAGCATCTTACAAATACCAGCTCTATCTGCAGGGTGAGTTGATGAAGAAGATAAGCAAGAGATAGCCCCAAAATATCTGCCTTGCAGTTTTGCCTGTCTGCAACTTTTTTCACGAACCATAGACCATACTCCACCGTTTATGTTTGCTGAAAAAAACGATGAACCATTTTCTTTCAGATGAAACTACAGCCATTCCCGAGGTAGTTACCCTGCAGAATAGCGGCATGCAGCGGATACTTAACCGCAACCTGCTGGAGCAGCGCATGATCTTTTTATGGGGCGCCGTGCAGGATGACAATGCCCGCACCATTGTTGAGCAATTATGCTACTTGTCCGCCAGTAGCCCGGATGAGCCAATACATTTGTACATCAATAGTCCGGGCGGTGTCGTTACCTCCGGCAATGCCATTCACGATATGATGCAGAGCGTGCCCGCGCCTGTATACACGTATTGTATCGGCTATGCGGCCTCAATGGCTGCTACGCTGCTATCTGCCGGGGCAAAGGGGCATCGCTACGTCTATCCGCTGGCAGAGGTAATGATACACCAGCCCAGTATGGGCAGCTTTCAGGCACGCGGGTGGGAGATAGAGATACACGCCCGCCAGATAGCCAAAGCAAAAGAAACATCTGCACGCATACTGGCGGCCAACTGCGGCAAGACCGTTGCGCAAATAATGGCGGATTTTGATAAAGACTATTGGATGAACGCAGAAGAGGCTATTGCCTATGGCATCGTTGATCGGTTGATGAGCTAAGCTGCGCGCATAGTAACACCCGTCAGTGGTATGAACTTGTCGGGTTCGTTGCCTTCCATGCGCAGGCGTGCCTGCTCCAGGCGTTGTTTGTACAATTGCAGCTGGTCTATCTGGTGCTCCAGGTGAATGAGCTTTTGCTCCACTATGTGGAAAGTGGTACCGCTATCCAGAGCTTTAATGTCGCGGCGCACCAGTATCTCGCGGATCTCTTCCAGCGTGAAGCCTAATTCTTTCAGGTTGCGGATGGCCTTTAACCGCCGTAGTGTAGCATCAGGGTAGTCCTTATAATTGTTTTGCCTGCGGGCCAGGCGAGGCAGTTCCAGGAGGCCTATTTTTTCATAGTACCTGATGGTGTCGCGGGAGCACCCTGAAGCCTTTGCAAGTTCGCCGATGAGCATAGGTTAAAGGTAAGGAATAACCATAAGCCGATACCGGTGACACTGATGCCCGGCATTGCCACGGATCACCGCTACCGCACGTACCCGCCATTTGCCGAAAATATCGACATCAAAATCGTATATTCGTATTATGAACGTGGTCAAGATAGACAAGAAGTCTTACGTGGTTGTTCCTGTTGAGGAATATGAAGCACTTCAAAAAAAAGCTGCAATAAAATCACGGCCTGAAAAACTGCTGACGGTTGAAGAAGCCCGTAGTCACACAAAGAAAATGATAAGGAAGTGGGCTGGCGGCAAGTGACTGTTAAAGAATCTGTCGCTGATCAAATTGCTGAAATATCGTGGTATATTGAATCAGAAGGACTGATTGCAGCCGCAGATAAGTTCACCGACGATGTTTACGACTTTTTCATAAAAATTGCGGATACCCGCCGCAGGCACCCTATTTGCTGAGACCCTGACCGGGCGCTGTTAGGCTACAAGTGCGTTACTTACAAGAGGAGGTATACCATAGTCTTCATAGAAACGGGAACTGAGGTAATTATTTGCGAATTTATACCATCCAAACTAGTAAAATTTTGAGGACAGTTTTCACCGGTCCGGAGTTCCTCTCCTCTCAGCGAACCAAGCATCTGCTCCTGTAAAACCACCTATACTTAACATTAATTTTTCGTTTATTCTTTTCTTTTGTTAAGTGATTGTTGCGGAGATATGAGTAATTTTGCGGCATCGCCAAGAAATGAGGAAAAATTTACAATTGTTGATGGGCTGTGTTATGCTTATGGGGTGCCACACCACAAGGCAGACCACCGTGCACCATTCCCGCCAGCCTCATTTTATCAACGATGTTTACCTGGATGGGCATAGCGAGTCGAACACACGTTCAAACGCAGTAAGCCGTCACCAACCGCCACCGGAAAAGAAATACCTGGGGCCTGAATATGCCGACAACAGCCGCACCTGCGACCCAAAGACACTGAACAATGACCCGTTATTGGGTAATAACACCCTTGCGGTCAATGGACTCAAAGAAAAGTATGCCACTTTACTCAACGAGAGCCCTGCCAATATCACCAATTATTCCCTGTATCATTTTATTGAAGAGTGGTATGGAACCGACTATCAACGGGGTGGTTGCGATAAAGACGGAATAGATTGTTCGGGTTTCGTGCAAAAATTGTATGGCGAGGTGTATGGCATCGATCTCCTGCGCACATCGCTGGAGCAATTCAAAAACTGCGAACACCTGCACACTGCTGCCGAGGCATCAGAAGGGGACCTGATATTCTTCAAAATACATAGCCGGCATATTACGCACGTAGGCGTTTACCTGGGCAACAATTATTTCGTGCATGCCTCCAGTTCGCAGGGAGTAATGATCAGTAACCTGAACGAAGAATACTGGAAAAAGTATTTTGCGGGGGCCGGGCATATACAGCACAGTTAGTAAGCACGCTGGCTGCCATTCTGCTGCCGGTCGTGGTGCTCGTCCCTTTCTTTTTTTTGCTGCTTTTCTTCCCTGCCCTCTTTTATTTCATATTCCAGTTCCGCATCAATATTCTGTGCCTCGCCGCGGCGTGCACGTTCCAGCAGGTCATCATGGTTCTCCCTCAGCCACGCCAGTTGTTTTTTGCCATAGGATACGCGGGTGATGACCACAAATAGCACTGGCACAATGAATATAGCCAGGCTGGACGCTGCTATCATGCCGCCGAGTACGGTGAAACCGATGGTATTGCGCGCGACAGCACCTGCTCCTGTTGCAAACACCAGCGGCATAATGCCGAGTATAAAGGCGAGGGACGTCATAATGATGGGACGGAGGCGCAGTTTCACGGCTTCAAGGGTAGAGCGCACAAGGTCCTCGCCCCGGTCCACCCGCACCTTTGCGAATTCCACAATGAGGATGGCATTTTTCGCAGAGAGGCCGATGAGTGTAATGAGTCCGATCTGAGCATAAACATTGTTAGTCAGTTTTGGCAGGCAGGTAAGCATCAGAATAGCGCCGAATGCACTGATAGGTACGGCCAGCATCACCGAGAAGGGCACCGACCAGCTCTCATACAGTGCAGCCAGGAAGAGGAATACGAAGGTGATGGAGAAGATGAAGATGTACACCGTCGTCTGCCCGGCTGTTATTTCCTCACGGCTGAGGCCTGAGAACTCGTAGGTATAGCCTTGCGGCAGCACCTTTTCCGCGGTTTCCTTCAGCGCTTCAATGCCTTGCCCTGTGCTATAGCCCGCAGGGGTGGCACCGCTTATTTCTTCGGATCTGAAGATATTGAAATGGTGGATGATCGGCGCCACTCCGGTTGGCTTATAGTTGACCAGCGTACCCATGGGCAGCATCTCCCCGGCCTGGTTGCGCACATAATACTTGTCCAAGTTGGAGACAAATGCCCTGAACGCGGTATCTGCCTGAACAACTACGTGATAGGTGCGGTTGTAAAGTGTAAAGTTGTTCACGAACTGGCTCCCCATATAGGCCTGCAGCGTGCTGAATACATCGGTAATGTTCACTCCCAGCTTCTCGCATTTTTCCCGGTCAACATTCAGATCGTAGCTGGGTGTGTGTGCAGAGAAATAGCTGAAGGCCGTGGATATTGCCGGATTCTTATGCGCTTCGGCAACAAACTTTTTAATGACGCGCTCAAAGTCATGCACATCATCGGTCGTGTTGCCCTGTTCTATCTGCATACTGAAGCCTGCGGCCTGGCCTATGCCGCGTATAGGCGGCGGCGGTATCACCACAATATTCGCATTCTTGATGCCTGCAGTAGCCACGCGTTTTTTGATCACGGCCATAATACCGGGAACCTGCTCCTCTGGCTTGCTGCGCTCTTCCCATGGCTTCAGCATACAAAAAATGGTGCCGCTGTTAGAGCTGAAGCCACCGGTAAGCGTATTGAGGCCAGACAACGCAGCGAAGTGATTGATGCCAGGCGTGGAGCCTATTACCTTCATCAGCCGCTCCATCACCTCTACCGATTGCGCCACTGACGATGCTTCGGGAAGTTGATAAGTAATATAGAGGCGGCCCTCGTCTTCTGAAGGAATGAAGCCGGACGGTTTATTCTTGAAGAGCAGCACTGTGCCGACGCAGATGCACACGAGCACAACCAGCACATAGCGTGCGCCCTTGATGCAGCCTTTCACACCGTTGGCATAATGGCCCGTGAAACGGTCGAACCAGTTATTAAAAAGAAAGAACGCTTTGCCCGGCCATTTTTTCTGTTTTTCTTTGTTAGTAGGTTTCAGCAATATTGTGCAAAGCGCCGGTGTGAGTGAAAGGGCAACAAATGCAGAAAGAACCACCGATATGGCTATAGTAATTGCGAATTGCTGATAGAGCCGTCCCACAATACCCGGTATAAAGCCTACCGGCACAAATACAGCGGCCAGTATGAGCGCTATGGCAACTACAGGGCCGGAAATATCCTTCATAGCATTGTAGGTAGCCTCCTTAGCGGTCATTCCCTTCTCGTCTATGTAGTGCTGCACTGCCTCCACTACTATTATGGCATCATCAACGACAATACCTATCGCCAGCACAAAGCCGAACATAGTAAGTGTATTAACGGTAAAGCCAAGCGGAATAAAAAAGCAGAATGTGCCGAGTATGGAGACAGGGATAGCGAGAATGGGTATAAGTGTTGACCTCAGGTTCTGCAGGAAAAGGAACACGACTATTGCAACCAGTCCCAATGCCTTCAGCAAGGTATCTATCACCTCGTGCATGGAAACCTTGATGATGGTGATGGACTCGAACGGCACCTTGTAATCCACATCGGCGGGAAAGGATTTTTTCAGTTGCTCCAATGCGGCATACACATTTTTTGCAGTTTCCAGGGCATTGCTGCCGGGCGCCTGGAATACCTGCAGGTAGGATGCCCGCTTGCCGTCAACAAAAGAGTTGCTCGAAAAAGTGAATTTTCCCAGCTCTACACGCGCCACATCTTTCAGGTAAACAAGCTCACCCGTTTCCGGCACGTTCTTCACGATCACCTTTTCATATTGCTCCGGCTTGGTCAGTTGCCCATTTACGAGTATTCCTGTCTCATAAGTTTGCGACGCCTCCTGCGGTGGTGCGCCCACAGTGCCTGCCGCTACCTGCACGTTCTGTGCATTAAGTGCAGCAGTCACATCAGCAGGGGTCAGGCTGTGCGCGGCCATCTTTTCAGGGTCCATCCATATACGCATGCTGAATGCATCCGTGCGCGTAGTGATGTCGCCCACACCGGGGACACGTAGCAGGGCGTCCTGTATGAATACATTGGTGTAATTGTCTAAGAACGTGATGTTGTGCGATCCTTTCGGGGAGTAGATAGCTACCATCAGCAACATGCTGGGGTTTTTGGCGCGCACCGTCAGGCCCAGGCGGCTTACGGTGGAGGGTAGCAGTGGAGTGGCAATGCCCACCCGGTTCTGCACGTTGAGGGCTGCAATGTGTACGTTGGTGCCTACCTTGAACGTCACATTGATGCCCATATTGCCGGTGTTGGTATTGGTGCTCTGCATGTACTCCATGCCGGGCGTACCGTTTATCTGTTCTTCTATCGGAGTAGCAACGGTTTGCTCCACTGTCTGCGCATCAGCGCCGGTATATGAGCCGTTCACGGATACGGACGGCGGAGAAATGTTGGGATACTGATCTACCGCGAGATTGAAAATGGAGATGATACCCGATATGATCAATACCAGGGATACCACAATGGCGGTAACAGGCCGTTTGATGAATGTATTAGCTATCATGTGCCTGTCCGCCTTCTTCGTTATTATTGTCCAAATTGGCAATACCCCGGCCTTCCTGTTTCTGCTGTTCGTGTATCTCTCTGGACTTCTGTATATCGAATTCCAGTTCGGGGTCAATGTTCTCAGCTTCCACACGGCGCGCTTTTTCCATCAGGTGGTCGTGGTTTTGCATCAGCCATGCCAGCTTCTTTTTGCCATATGAAAGTTTGGTGATGAGTACAAACAAAACCGGAACTATGAAGATGGCAATACTGGACGCCGCCAGCATGCCTCCGAACACCGTGAAGCCAATGGTTCTGCGGGCTACGGCGCCTGCCCCGGTAGCAAACATCAGTGGCAGCACACCAAGAATGAAGGCCATAGAGGTCATGACGATAGGGCGCAAACGAAGGCGCACGGCATCTATGGTTGATTTCATCAGGTCTTCGCCTCTGTCTACCCGCACTTTGGCAAACTCTACGATCAGGATCGCATTTTTGGCGGCCAGCCCTATCAGGGTTATCAAACCTATCTGTGCATATACGTTATTGGAAATGCGCGGCAGCAACAGCAGCATGAGTATCGCGCCGAAAGCCCCGATCGGCACTGCCAGCAGCACGGAGAATGGCACCGACCAGCTTTCATACAGCGCAGCCAGGAACAGGAAAACGAATGTGATGGAGAACAGGAAGATGTAAACAGTGGTAGACCCTGCCTTTATTTCCTCATAGCTGAGGCCGGAATACTCATAAGCATAACCCTGTGGCAGTACCCGATCTGCTATTTTTTTCAGCGCGTCCAGCGTTTCTGTGCTGCTGTATCCGCTGGCGGAGGCGCCATCCACTTCAGCGCTGCGGAAGATATTGAAGTGAGAAATAAGCGGGGCAGCTTCCGTTGGCTTGTAGCTGATAAGTGTGCCCAGCGGCACCATCGTGCTGTCCTTGTTGCGCACATAGTATTTGTCCATGTTCTGTATCATCGCACGATACATTGTATCTGCCTGCACCACCACATGGAAGGTTCTGTTATAGGTTGTGAAGTCGTTGATGTAAAGACTTCCCATATATGCCTGTATGGTTGTGAACACGTCTGCGATATTCACGCCCAGCTTTTCACATTTTTCGCGATCTACAGTCAGCGCATAGTTAGGTGTATGAGCTGTGTAGTAGGTATAGGCTTTCGATACCGAAGGGTCTTTATTTACCTCATTCACAAAATTATTTACCACCTTCTCAAACTGGTGCACATCATCATTGGTATTGCGCTGCTCTATCTGGAAGCTGAAGCCAACGGTAGAACCTACACCCGGGATAGGGGAGGGCTGTATTACCTGCACTGCAGCATTCGTTACTCCGATGCTGGCTATCTTTTTCCTCATCACATCCATGATGCCGGGTACTTGTTCGCTTTTTTTATGCCGGTCGTCCCATGGCTGTAACTGGCAATAGATAGTGCCGCAATTGGAGTTGGTGGCATTGGTCACCACGTTCAGGCCGGAAAGTGCTGCATAGTGCGCCACGCCTGGCGTCTCAGATACTGCCTTCATCAGTTTCTGCATCACTTCAACCGATTGCGCTGTAGAAGATGCGGGCGGCAACTGGAAAGTGACATACAGGTTGCCATCGTCTTCAGAAGGTATGAAGCCAGTGGTTTTGTGTTTGAACATGAAGACGGTGCCAATGCAAATGCAGATCAGCACTACAACAACCAGGCGCGTTGCCTTGATGCTTTTCTTTACACCTTCAGCATACCCGTCCGTTATTTTATCAAACCACTTGTTGAAGCGATCAAACATCCGGCCAACAAACCCTTTATGTTCTTTGATCGTCGGCTTTAGCAACAGGCTGCAGAGTGCAGGCGTCAGCGAAAGCGCGATGAATGCAGAAAGTATGACAGATATGGCAATAGTAATTGCGAACTGCTGATATAGCCTGCCCACAATACCCGGTATGAAGCCGACCGGAACGAACACCGCCGCCAATATAAGCGCTATCGCTACTACTGGTGCCGAGATGTCCTTCATGGCCATGTAGGTTGCCTCTTTGGCGGTCATCTTCTCTTCATCTATGTAGTGCTGCGTTGCTTCCACAACAATGATGGCATCATCCACTACTATGCCAATCGCCAGCACAAAGCCGAACATCGTAAGCGTATTGATGGTAAAACCGAGTGGAATAAAGAAGCAGAACGTACCCAGGATAGATACAGGAATGGCCAGTACCGGTATGAGTGTGGAGCGCAGATTTTGCAGAAAAACGAACACCACCACCGCCACAAGACCCAGCGTAATGAGCAGGGTGTTCACCACATCGTGCATCGATACCTTCACCACGGTCACCGATTCGAACGGGACCTTATATTCCACATCAGCAGGGAACGCCTTCTTCAGTGTTTGCAATGCGGCATAAACACCATTGGCAGTTTCCAGTGCATTGCTGCCCGGCGCCTGGTAAATGAGCAGGTAAGATGCTCTTTTGCCATCAACAAACGAATTGCTGGAGAACGTGAATTTACCCAGTTCCACTCGGGCCACGTCTTTCAGATAAACAAGCGCACCTGTTGAAGGGATCGTTTTGACGATGATATTCTCAAACTCCGAAACCTTGCTCAGGCGTCCATTCACCAGGATACCCAGCTCATAGGTTTGCGTTTTTTCCTGCGGTGGCACACCGGCGGAACCCGCCGCCACCTGCACATTCTGTGCATTGAGTGCAGCAATAACATCTGAGGGTGTGAGCCCGTAAGAAGCCATCTTATCCGGGTTCATCCAGATACGCATACTGAAGTCATCCGTAAAGCGATTGATACTGCCCACGCCCGGCACACGCAGCAGCGCATCCTGCACAAATATGTTGGTATAGTTGTCCAGGAAGGTGATGTCATGCGTATTGTTGGGCGCATATATGGCCACCATCATCAGCATGCTGGGATTTACCGCGCGCACAGTAAGGCCCAGGCGGCTTACAACGGCAGGCAGTAGCGGCGTGGCTATGCTCACACGGTTCTGCACATCCAGTGTTGCTATGTCAATGTCTGTGCCTATTTTAAAGGTCACATTCATGCTCATCAGGCCGTTGTTGGTGCTGTTGCTCTGCATGTATTCCATGCCGGGCGTGCCATTCACCTGCTGCTCTACCGGTGTGGCTACAGTTTGCTCCACAGTTTGTGCGTCGGCCCCGGTAAATTGTCCGTTCACCTGTACGACCGGCGGTGTAATATCCGGGTACTGATCAATGGGCAGGTTGACGATACAGATGATACCCGTAATAGCGAGTACTACGGATATGACAACTGCGGTCACCGGCCTTTTAATAAAGGTATTCGCTATCATGATTTACGATTGCCCTGGTAAGTTTTTGTTGATTGCGTATATCTGTTTAGTGGCCCCGGCCGCCTTTGCCCTGGTCGGGTCCCAATTTATTGGCAGTAGTGATAGCCGTGCCCTCGTGCAGCGCCTGCACACCTTCCGTTACCACTTTATCACCTTCTTTCAATCCGGTTTTCACTATGGTATTTGGTCCTATCGTTTCGCCGGGTACCACTTTTTTCTGGAACGCATATTGGCCGGCCACGAGGCCCTTTTGCGTGGAGTCTTTGCTTGCCAGTGCGGTGTCCTTCACCACAAAAACAAAGAATTCTCCCATCTGCTCCGTTATTGCCCTGGACGGTATCAATATCTGTGATGCAGTATCCTGGTTGCGCACACGGAGCACACAGCTCATGCCTGCGCGCAGGTAATATTTTGGATTCGGGAACACCAGCCGGATCCGTATAGACCCTGTCTGCGCGTCCACAGCCCGGTCTATAACAGATATCTGGCCCGTATAAGGGTACACAGTACCGTTCGGCAGTTGTATTGTGAACAGAGAATCGGGCATCAGCGCCGTATTGTTCTTTATATCTTCAAAGTGGGGTAATTGCTTTTCATTGATCAGAAAATCCAGCGCCATCGGGTCGTCTGTCGAGATCGTATTGAGTACTGTCTGTCCCACGGTCACCAGGTTGCCCAGCTTCACCTGGCTGAAGCCTATGGTGCCGTCAAATGGTGCCGTGATCATTGAGTAGGTCAGGTTGGTGCGGCTGGTCTTCACCGATTCGGCAGCAGCCTGTACCTGATTTTTTGCATTGGCAAGGGCGATGATAGCGTGATCGTACAACTGCGTAGCCACAGCTTTTTCATTATTGAGGTAGGTGTACCTGTCGGCGTCCTGCTGCGCCTGCGTCAGGTTGCCCTGCGCTACTTTCAGGTTGGCCTCAGCAGCGTTATAGGCATTTTCGTAGATGCGGCGGTCGATCTCGTACAGATTCTGCCCCTTCTTCACATGGTCGCCTTCTTTAAAATAGATAGCTGTTATATAGCCTTGCACCTGCGGCAAAAGATTCACCTGGTTCAGTGCCTGAACGGTGGAGGGGTAGCGATCGAAATACAATACCGGCGCCGCGTGAACGGTGATCAGATTTACAGGGGTAGGTGGCGTGGGCGGCTGTTCATTTTGTCCGCAGGCAGCGAGGAATATGAAGCTGGTAAAAACGATGCCTGTTGCTGGCTTTATCATATAAGAGGTTGTTTTTTCTGTTATCGGTTATATGGGATATCGCCCATGGCTTTTTCCAGGTCTATCTTGCTTTCCAGTAGCGCATAGAGTGCATTGATATAGCCTATTTGCGCCGCTATCAGGTTCGACTCTGCAACGATCATATTGAGATACGCGACAATGCCCTGTTTATATTGCAGCGATACGATCCTGTAAACATTACGTGCGCGCATCACATTGTCTTTCATCAGTTGCCAGCTGTAGTAATTGGTCTTGTAGCTGTCGATCGCAGTGGTGTATTGCACGTTTATTTGCGATTTCAGGTTCACCTGCTGCCAGTCTATCATATCTTCCTGCAGTCGCGCTTTCTTAATATTGTTCAGTCTTGAAAGCCCCGTAAACAGCGGCAGGTTAACGGACAGTCCTATGTATGAGTAGGGATATGCCGCAGAGAAAAAACCATCGGCAGAATTGTTCTCATACTCATATACATAGTTATAGAAAGCAGAAACGGTCGGTAAAAAGGATAGCCTGTAATAGTCCACCGACTGGTGTTGTATCCTTTTTGCCGTTTCCAGTTGCGCAAATTCTATACGCTTCTCGTAGTCCAGTATCTGGTTGGTGTCAAAGGTCATCTCCTGCATCATTTGCACTGTATCATTCACAACGTTGAACTGTTGCTCCGGAGGGTATCCCATATATTGTTTCAACTGGGCATAAGCAGGCGCAATGCTCTCTAACTGCCTTTTCAACTGGCCTTTCGACGTGTTGAGCGATATGATGGCCTCGTCATAGTCGGTCTCATCTACAATACCGCCAACGAACTGGTGGTAAGTATCCTGCACATTGCGGTTCAGTCGTGCCGTGTCTTCCTTCAGCACATTCACTTGCTCCAGCACCTGGAGCAGGTTGTAAAATGCCTTGCTTACCGATGCTACGATGTTTATTTTATTGCTATCCAGCGCCTGCTCTGCCTGCTTTATGTACAGAGGCGCTGCCTTGGCGGCATAAACCAGTTGAGGGTTAAAGATGGTTTGCGTGGCAGATATTTCTGGTATCACCGTATTCACCACCCCCGTGTGCACAACCGGCCTCGCATCCGTGTTATGGGTGGTGTCGCTTGTGATAAGTGTGGATGGCAGCTTAAAGTAGTGAGTGGCATTGAGCGATCCATTCACTTGCGGCAACCAGCCGGCAAGGTTGATGGAGTTGGTGGTGCGTGCTATGGATATGCCTAATTGCCCTTGCTGAATGGTGGGTGAATGCTGCATTGCATAGTCAATGCACTGATTCAGCGAAAGTGCGTCGGGCGAATTCTGAGCTGAGGCTGACAAATGGCATAGCGCAGGCACGACCACCCATGCGCCTTTAATAAAGACGGTTGCCAGGTGGCGCCGGGATAAAATGTCCGATATCATGAATGTTTTTTTCAGGCTAAAATTGTGCTGCCTCTGTTGAGGACAATGAAACAGCAATCTATAAGGCTCGTATCGGCAACTTATTGCCAATATCCACAAGGCTCAGACCTGTATTCGCCGCAGATGAAGGTATAAGGGCAGATCATCCCTGCCCGGCACAGGAAGTATGCTAACGCTAAGTGTTCTTTTGGGTGGGAACAACGCCGCAAGCGTCAAAAGCACCGCAGTGAGTAGCGCCGGAGAAAAATCACAATCGTTATGACTGGAGTAAACGATCTGGAACAGATGTGTATCGCGTTTTTCGCGAATGCCTGTTTTTAAATGCTTATCAGTAATTTCTTTAGAGACCGGTCCATTGACCTTGTATTCCACAACCCTTTTTATGGGGCCGCATAGCAGCATAATGCACAAGGCCCAGCAAAGCCAGAGTGTGCGGATGAAAATATTATGTGATCGCTGGTTACTGCGCATCTCGGAATAGCGATTGTCAAAATCCATTAGGTGCTGATGACAACGTTCGTTAGACCAAAAATACTATGCCGGGTTTAAGCTAATGTTTTTGGTGTCGTACATTTATAAAATTATTTATATTTATTTAAGAGAGAGAATTTAATAAAATTACGTTGCTATTATATGAGATGTGCAACTTCCATGGCGCAGCGTATAAAACGATAATGGCCGCCCGAAGCGGCCATTATCGCAATGTTTGAAATTATCAGTTGCCCGACGGTTTTTCCTTTTTATCGGTGTTCATCATTTCCATAAGCTTCAGGCCCATTAGCCCGCTCAACGAGCCATCGGTTCCGTTGCCGCCATTGATGATAATATCAGGGATCACTTTTATCTTATTGGCGCCTATTTCTTCAGTTATTTTGTAACGGGTGAAGTTGTCGCCACCCATTGCCTTCACCTGCAGTTCATAAGCTTCAGCGGTAGAGCGGCCTATGGACAGTATTTTTTCGGCTTCGGCGTTACCGGTCTTTGAGATCATTTCAGCTTCGGCAGAAGCGTTCAGCTTAGTGGATTCTGCCTGTGCTCCGGCACGCAACTTGGTCGCTTCGGCTTCTGCATTGGCGCGCATTTTGGTGGCTTCCGATTCCGCATTCACCTGCAGCTTCAGGCTGGCCGCGTCGCCCTCAGCTTTCTTCACCATCGAATCTGCATTGCGCTGCGAGATCTCTACACTTTGCTGCGCTTTCACTATCTCGCGCTGCATATCTGCAATGGCGGTTTCTTTTTCCATACCCTGCCTTTTTTCCTGTGCCATGCGCTGCGTTTCGTAGGTCTTCTCTTCCTCCTGCGCTATCTTACGGTCAGTAAGGGTTTTCATCAGCGCCTCAGGCGGAACGATATCTCCTATCAGTGTGTCCACTGCATTTACATTGTATTCTTCCAGCACTGCGCGTATGTGGTTCTTGGCGCTTTCCTGCCTTTCCTTGCGGGTAGTGAGGAAGGCGATCACGTCACTGTCCTGGGCCGAGTTACGGAAGTAGTTACCAATAGTTGGCTCCAGCACCTGCGATACCAGGTTGGTCATGCTGCCGAAACGCGCTATTACTTTAGGCGCCTCGTTGGCAGGCACATGTATGATCTGGGCTACATCAAGGTTGAATGGGAAACCATCTTTAGAACGCACGGTAATGGTTGAAAGGTTCTTATCCAGCGCGTGCGCCTCGCTGCGCGCATTGGCCCAGTTAAGCACCAGGTTGGTAGTGGGCACCAGTTCCACTTTCATAGTGTACCTGTTGATCGGGTATTTACCGGGTCCCAGTGGTTCCATCCACACACCGCGCTTGCCGCGGCTCACAATGTTACCATGTTTAAATGTAGCGCCACTGAGGTCTTCGCCGTCTTCACCCACATAGCTGATCACAACACCCACATGTCCAATGGGCACTTCGGTCATATAGTTCTCTTCTATTTGCACGGCCCATGTGTTGATGTAGTAAGAACCAGCAAGTATCACCTGTGGCTGCAGACCGCGGCAACCGCCATTTTTCAGAAAGGTGTCAATGTCCTGGAAGTTATTGTGCCCATCTACCATGGTGCCGGCGATCTGCCCGTGTGTCAGCGGTTCGCCGTCCAGTGTGGTCACCACGCCCACCATGCTTTCGCGGATCACTGTCTGGTTGACCAGCGTTATCTCAAAAAGATACGGGTTGATGCGGTATGAGCCTGCTGTGATGTAGGCAGTCTGCCTGCCTCGCTGGCCGCCATTTTGCAGAAATTTTTCTGCATCCTGGAAATTATCGCATTCCACCTTGCGGGCAAGGATGCGGCCTGTGGGCATCTCCTCTCCGTCTTTAGAAAGCACCAGGCCTATCTGACCTTCTGGTATCACAGTGAAGGGTGTTTCTTCAATACTATACTGCCATGGCCACATGCCCCAGTAAAGACCGGGAGCCAGCGAACGCGCCTGGAAACCGGCTTCGCCCTGTGTGGCAATGATGCGGCCGTCTGGCATGCGCCCATTTTTAGCGAGCGTAAATTTTTTGGTCACAAGACCTATCCTGTTCTCTGGTACGATGACCATACCAAAGAAAACTCTGAGGATCACCTTGTACAAAATAGCAAGGACGACCAGGGCAATGATCCACCCGTAGGAGGAAAGAAACGTAGTGAGTGTCATAATTGGTTGTTTTTATTTGTGGTTAAGGAAATAACATATTGTGCTCCCGCTCTGCGAGTGGGATGGAACAGAAAGGCAGAAAATGCCTGCGCCTATGCGGCGGCGGCTGAAGGAGGATGCACCATCATCCGATGGTTGACCATGAGCACCCTGACGATAAAAGACATGGAACTGTCCACATCAGGAGTTGGGAAAAAGGCTTGAAAGAATCGGGTATTGCTTTCAGAGGTCGTTGTGCACAGTGTAGCACACATAAAAGAGCGTCTTTAAATTGACGGCGTAAAATTACTATGGGTTTTATTCGCTGTATAATTTTTTGCCGTATTTAACACCGATTTAAACATAGTGAATACACTGTTATTCACTCTTTCAATGCTTGGAAATGTGTTGGGAAATGTTTGATTGGCAAGGCGGTGGCATCGTTCCAAACTGTGCCACCGCTGGTTAACTTACATCTATCGAATCAAACTCCACAAAATCGCTCTTTCTGTAAAACATACTGGCGCGGCCACGCGACAAATACAGACTCCCAAAGACAAGGAAAGCAGCAACAACAGGAAACGGGACTATTAAGCGGAGTATCGTTTCCATTAAAAGAAGGGCCATAACTGCAATGCAGCCTGCGCTCCACGCAATTTTGATCATCGGGGGCGCTTTTTTAGATCGCAGTATTTCTATCAGCATCAACACCAGCGTAATGAAGGAGGCCAGGAAGCATAGTTGATTCAAAATGTGCCCAAATGGCAAATGCATAATGATGAGAAGAAAGCTCACCACAAATCCGGCCAGGCTAAAGTAAAACAGTACTATCGGGGTCCTTCTTTTCATAGCTCATTAAAACAGTAATAGTCGTCCATATCACAACACGGAACATTGAGTAAATATGCCATTCAGCCATTGCGCATTATTCAACCACCTCTCTCTTACCCGAAAGCAGGTAGATCACAGCCATGCGGATAGCGACACCATTCTCCACCTGGTCAAGGATGATGGATTGATTACTGTCAGCCACGTCTGAGTTAATTTCCACGCCGCGGTTGATGGGACCAGGGTGCATGATCACGATGTCTTTTTTCAGGCTGTCCAGCATGTCCTTGTTCACACCGTAGTAGAGGGCATATTCGCGGAGGGTAGAGAAGAGCGGCTTGTGCTGGCGCTCTAATTGTATGCGCAGTACATTGGCTACATTACACCATTCCAGCGCCTTCTTTACATTGTATTCTACTTTTACTCCCAGCGCTTCTATATGTTTCGGTATCAGTGTTGGCGGGCCGGCCACCATCACCTCGGCACCAAGTTTGTTCAGGCAATATATATTGCTGAGGGCCACGCGGGAGTGCATGATGTCGCCAAGCAGGGCTATGCGCTTTCCTTTCAGGCTGCCCAGCTTTTCGCGCATGGAGTAGGCATCCAGCAGCGCCTGAGTGGGATGCTCGTTGGTGCCATCGCCCGCATTCACTATGCTGGCATCTATATGGTTGGCAAGGAACCACGGTGCACCGCTGGCGGCATGGCGCATCACCACCATATCCACTTTCATGGCCAGTATATTGTTTACTGTATCTATCAGCGTTTCGCCCTTTGATACCGAAGAACCGGATGCTGAAAAATTGATCACATCGGCTCCCAGTCGCTTTTCTGCAAGCTCAAAAGAAAGGCGGGTACGTGTTGAATTCTCGAAAAATACATTGGCGATGGTTGTGTCGCGCAGCGTAGGCACCTTTTTAATGGGCCGTTGCAATACCTGCTTAAAGTTGTCAGCTGTTTTAAATATCTGCTCTATGTCTTGCACATTCAGTTCCCTGATACCCAGCAGATGTTTTACAGAAAGCGGCATAATGTTGTTTTCAGACTTGTTTTTAAAAATCCCCGTTACTTTTTCTTCTTCCTGGCAGGTGCATCCTCCTGTTGTGTTACAGCAGGCAACTTATCTACCAGCACTACTTCGTCTTTGCCATCATGCTCCTGCCAATAGACCTTGACCTTTTGCGTGAGTATGGTGTCAACTGAGTATCCACAGTAATCGGGTTCTATGGGCAGTTCCCTGCTAAAGCGCCTGTTCACTAATGTGAGCAGCTCTACTTTTTTGGGCCTGCCAAAGTCAATGAGCGCGTCCATGGCCGACCGGATGGTGCGGCCGGTATAGAGCACGTCATCAATAAGTATCACACACTTGCCCTCAACACTGAATGCAATATCGGTATGCGATGGCACTGGCATGTTGTTGTTGTGCACATCGTCCCGGTAAAAGGTAATATCAAGCACGCCGTAGTCGATGTTTTTGTTACCGCTGATCTTTTTCACCAGCTTCGCAATGCGTTCCGACAAAAATACCCCGCGTGGCTGAATGCCTATTATTACTGTATCCTTGAAAGAAAGATGATTCTCGACCAACTGGTGTGCTAACCGCTGCAGTGTAATATTGAGGTGTGTGCTGTCGAGCAGGGTCTTCACTATAATAACGGATTTGTGGCTCAAAAATAAAAATTCCAACCGGTAATAATGAATTAATACGGGAAAAATGTTTTTGAGCGCCCTCCTTGCAAGTCTTTATGCTGTACTTTCGCGCAGCTGAAACCGTGAGTTATGAATGCCCCCTTCCACAAGCCCCAGAACATTAATACCTTCTTCGAAATCTACATGAATGCCCTGGAAAAACACGATACAAAGGCGATGGCCTACATGTATCATGTGCCTTGTACTATGCTTTCGGACGATACGACGACTTTTTTCAACGAGTACAGTAAACTGGAGGGCCTGTTCAACCAGGGGCTGTCATTCTATCGCCAGTTTGGGGTAATGCATGTGCATGCGGATGTCTGGAACCGGCAATATTTGTCTGAAAGGGTGGTGCGGGTAAAGGTGACCTGGCAGTACCAGGACGCCGCAAGAAACCCGCTTTACAACTGCGACTACCAATATGTTATGAAACTGGACAAGCTGAACCAGTGGAAGATCGTCCTTTCTGTATCAGTGAACGAAAAGGAGCGGATGGAAGAGGCGCAGCGCAGGGGAGTGATAGCACAATAAAACCTTTCAGTATCTTAGCCGCATGGCGCGTCAACGTGTACATTTTTTTCAGGTACTTGTAAATATAGCTTATGGCTATTTTTTGCTGTTTTTCCTTACGTGGTTTGTAATGAGCCTGGCCAACAGCCATCGGTTCAATTACATCGCCTTTGTGCTGACCGCTGCATTTGGTCTCATGGCCTACTTTAAAAAGCCTATGGCCAACCTCATTGCCGGGTTGATATTCCTGTTTATATCCATTTATTGGTTGCTGGAATCCCTGAGCGGCATCAAGCCCGGCCAAATGGATGCACTGGACCGGGTGCTGATATCTTTGCCCGCCATTACGCTCATCATGTCCGGCATTCTTGTCTTCAGTTATATGAGGCTGAATTTTAAGGACTGACCCTATTTTTGAGCGGCCCGCCACTCGGAGACCGGCACATAATAGCCACTTGAATTGGCTACTTCTATTTTCAGCGGATGCAGGCGAACTGTGAACGAGCAGATATCGTTCAGCGGTGTCATCTCGTCTATGTCATTTTTGCGTAGCTCAACGGTATAATGGTCGCTCGGGTGGGGGCGTCCTGTTATCCAGGTTACAACGGTGCCGTTGCCTCCGTCGCCTTGCTGCATTTTGCGCACTTCCGGAATAGCCCATATGGCTTCGTGAACCTGGAGGTCTTCTTTGCTCACCGTTGCAATGGCCCTGATGTAATAAGCCTCGCGGCTTGCATTGTCGATCCTGCCCGGATTTAACGACAATGAATCGATATAAATGAAGCCATGCTTGTCTCCCGTGTGAAGGCGCACAACATTGGGCAGATATAACTTGTTACTGTAGTAATCAGCTAATTTGCTATCCTTATCAATAGTGCTGCGCTGCAACAGATTCACTTTTTTACTATTGCCGGTTTTGCCCACACAGCCAACGAATGCTACAGCCACAATAAAATAAATAAGACGCATGGCAAATGGATGATATGGTAAATATAGAAATAGGATGCAACAAAGTGAACGCTGCGCACTGCTATCGCGGAAACATCAAATGAGCCAATCCCGGAAATACGGCTGCGATTGAACTAATAGCTTAAGTCTATTTTTTGCCGGCCAGTATTCCGTTGGCCTGTTCAATGAATGCAACGTCCTCTTTCCCTGGTTGCGACTGCGGATAACCCAGCGAGCCTAATGCTGAAATATTGAATTTATCCGTACCCTCGCCCTTCGTCATATTGAACAACCACACAGTTGGGTAACCCTGAACTTTGAAAAATTGCTGCAGGCTATTGTTTTGTTGCACTGTGCGTTCAGGCATCTGCTTGCTGCGCGGAAAATCGAGCATAAGCAGCACCACGTTTTTGTCGGCCCATGCCTTAAAGGATGCTTTGCTGAATACATCATTATCTAACCGGTGGCACCAGACGCACCAATCACTGCCGGTGAACAAGGCAAAGATCGGCTTATGCGTTTTCGCCGATACCTCATATGCTTTATTAATGTCGTCATACCAGGTAAGTCCACCTTTTTGTTCCTGGGCAAAAATAGGGCTGCCACACAACAATAAAAGGCCGGTGAGCATACAGTAAAGCTTATTGATCATGGACATCCTGTTTTTTAACTGCTGTAAATTACCCAAAAAAAACAGACAGCCTTATTTATGGTCATTTTTACAATATTATTAACGAAATAAAGCGGCATTACCAGCCCGCAGCGGCGGAGCGACTCAACATACAAGCCGCTTTTTTATAAGTTTGCAGGATGAAACGATTCAGCATACTTTTTGCTGGCATAACGGCCATTATTTTGCTGCTTACCGGGTGCAAAGGTTGTCATTCCAGCAATGTGGTTGCAGACGACTACAACAATAATCCTGTCTTCAACAGCGACCCCAACCTGCGTCAAATGACCGAGCACATAAAATCGAATCCAGGCGATGCAAGCCTTTACGCAATTCGTGCAGGCATGCTGCTGAAGTTGAAAATGGATAGCCTCGCCATAAAAGATTATCAGAAAGCATCGTCTTTAGATACCAACAAAGCGGAGTACTATGGCGCTATCGGGCAGATATTGTTCGATGATAAGGACATCAATGGCTCGCTGGTATGGTTTCAGAAGGCGCTGGCCAAAGACCCGGCAGACCCTATCACCCATCTTAAGATAGCCAACCTCTTTTTATACACGCGCGATTACGCAAAAGCGTTTCAGCAAATTGATATCGCCCTTCGTAAGGATGTGCACAATCCTGAAGGGTATTTCCTGAAAGGGATGTTGTATAAGGATATGAAGGACACCCTTCATTCTATTTCTTCGTTCCAGACGGCACTACAGGAAGATCCCGATTTTCGTGACGCGGCCATTCAGCTTGCGCTATTGTACAGTGCCAAAAAAGATCCCATTGCTATGCAGTATTTGGACAATGCCTATAAGAAGGATAGCACCGATGCATTTCCGATCTTTGCCAGGGGGGTCTTTTACCAAAATAAAGGCGACCTGGTCAATGCGAAAGAGGAATACCGGAAGTGTATCATCAAGGACCGGCACTATATTGATGCATATTTCAACCTCGGATACATTCTTATGCACGAGGATTCAGTGGAAAAGGCATTCAGGCAATACGATATCGTGGTAAACCTGCAGCCCGACAATCCGACTGCTTACTACGACCGGGGGGTATGCTATGAGAATATGAAGAAAAAGAGTGAGGCCATTATGGATTACCGCCGGGCCATGGCACTCGATACCAGTTACAGCAGTCCCAAAATAGCGCTCAGGCAGTTGGGCGTATTGCACTAATTCAATAACCGACAAACTTAATATAATGGCAATTATAGCCCCTTCAATGCTGTCTTCCAACTTCATGAGGCTGGAGCAGGAAATAGAAATGATCAACAACAGCGATGCAGACTGGTTCCACCTGGATGTTATGGATGGCCGTTTTGTACCTAATATCACCTTTGGCATGCCCATTATTGCTGCCATGAAGAAGCTGGCCAGGAAACCATTCGATGTGCACCTGATGATCGTTGAGCCGGAAAAGTATTTCGAAGCCTTTGCTGCCGCTGGCGCCGATGTGCTCACTATCCATTACGAGGGCGCTGTGCACCTGCACCGCAGCTTGCAGGTCATCAAAAGTTTGGGCATGAAGGCAGGTGTGGCACTCAATCCGCACACGCCTGTTTCCCTTCTGGCGGATGTTCTTGACGATATTGACGTGGTTTGCATCATGAGCGTGAACCCGGGTTTTGGCGGGCAAAAGTTCATTGAGCAGGCAACCCATAAAGTACGCTGCCTGAAGAGAATGATCCTTGACCACGGCGCAAAAACGCTGATAGAGGTGGATGGCGGTGTGACGCTGGACAATGCGCATGCACTCATCAAAGACGGTGCAGACGTACTGGTTGCCGGCAACACGGTCTTCGGATCGCCTGATCCGACCGATACAATAAAAAGATTGAAGGAGGTGGGAAAATAAAGTTAATTTGAGCACGTTTATTTGGTCTATGTTCCGTTGGCTGTCGCTCATTTTTCTTGCATTGCTCTTCAACGCGGCCCCTGCCATTGGGCAGCAGGCCCGTATCAACGGCATCGTTCACGATGCCGTGGGTAAACCGCTTGATGATGCGACTGTTATTAGTGAGACCACACAAGAGGCAGCGCACACCAACACAAAAGGCTATTACATGCTGGCTATCCCTGCCGGCCACCCGGAAGTGATCATTATTTATGCGCCGGGTTACGAAACATTTCGCAAAGAGGTGCAGATCGCAGAGGGGCAGGTACGCAATCTTGATTTTCACCTCAAAAAAAAGAATAATGAGCTGGGGCCGGTCGATGTGACCGACCAGCAGAGCCGCTATACCCCCGGCATGGTGAAGCTGATACTCAAGAAGGTATACGCCAACCCGTCTCCCATCGAAGGGCTTGAGGGAGAGATAAAAACGATGGTAGGCAGTAATAACGAGCTTACTTCTCAATACAACGTCCGAGGGGGTAATTTCGATGAGAACCTGGTCTATGTCAATGATTTCGAAATCTACAGGCCGTTCCTGGTGCGCACTGGCCAGCAAGAGGGCCTGAGCTTCATTAATCCTGATCTTGTGGCCAATGCTGATTTTTCTGTGGGTGGTTTCCAGGCCCAATATGGCGACAAAATGAGCAGTGTGCTCGATGTTACTTATAAAAAACCAACGGGTTTCGCCGGTTCGGTAATGGCCAGCCTGTTGGGTGCCAACCTGCACCTGGAGGGGGCTTCAAAGAATCATAAACTAACCTGGCTATTCGGCGCCCGGCAAAAAAGCAACCAGTACTTATTGCAGTCGCAGCCTACAAAAGGCATTTACAATCCCTCGTTCTCCGACATCCAGGCCCTTATCGATTACCAACTGAATGGCAATTGGCAACTGGAGGTCATTGGTAACTATGCGCGTAACCGGTTCACCTTCTTTCCGGAAACGCAGGTAAGCAGTTTCGGTGTGCTCAACCAGGCCTATCAGCTCGACGTGTTTTATAATGGAGCAGAATATGATCAGTTCGACTCCCGGTTTGCAGGCATTTCAGCTACTTATCACCGGCCTGCTTCAAAACTGAGGCTTAAGTTCATGGCGTCTGGCTACCAGACCAATGAGTTTGAAACATATGATATAAGCGGCGAATACCTCTTCGGACAATTAGAGACCGACCAGAGCAAAGCAGATTTCGGTCAGATAAAAACTTATCTCGGCACGGGGCTTATCCAGGATTTTGCCCGTAACTACCTTAATGTGAATGTGGGGAACGTTGGCTTTAGGGGGTCTTACAGCGCCCACCGGCAATTCATCCAGTTCGGCATGAATGCAAATGTCACCAGTATCAGCGATCAGCTTCATGAATGGGAGCGCCGCGATTCATCGGCATACAATCAGCCATATGACCCGAATATGCTGGTGATGCGGTATTTCTATAACTCAACTGCCGATTTCAACTACATGAGGCTGGACGGCTTTATTCAGGATAACTTTTTGGTAGATTCATCGGGTCGTGTGAATATGTCGGCAGGTGTTCGTTATAACTACAGCTTTCTCAACAGCGAAATGCTGGTCAGTCCCAGGGTTCAGTTGTCATACAAACCAACAGGGCGAAAAGATATCATTTACAAATTCGCAACCGGCATTTACCAGCAACCACCATTTTACCGCGAAATGCGGGACGTGGAGGGTAATGTGAACAAAGACCTGAAAGCGCAGAAATCTTATCAGGTTGTTGGAGGCCTGGATTACAATTTCGGCACCCGCAGCCGTCCTTACAGGATAACTGCCGAAGCTTATTATAAGCACCTCTGGGACCTCGACCCTTATTACTACGACAACGTCCGTATCCGTTATACGGGGAAAAATGATGCCATCGGGCATGTTTATGGCTGCGAAATGCGCCTGTATGGCGACCTGGTAAAAGACGCCACGTCATGGATCAGTATCGGCATTATGAAGGGGGAGCAGAAGATCACCGACAGCAACAGTATTGCCGGCTACCGCAACTTCTTCCCGCTGCCTACCGATCAGCGTTTTATGCTGGGCATGTATTTCGAAGATTATCTGCCTAACAATAAGAACTTCAAAGTACATCTCAATCTGATGTATTCAACCGGGCTGCCTGTTGGCTCGCCGCAAGACCACCTGTATCAGAATACGTTACGCCTGCCGGACTATAAGCGTGCCGACATTGGCTTCTCGGCCCTGTTGCTGGATGGTGATAAGCACCTGCACCCGGCACACAGCTACTTCAACAACCTGCGCAGCATATGGGCCAGTCTCGAGGTCTTTAACCTGCTCAGTATCCAGAATACGCTGTCCTATACATGGATACAAGACCAGTCCACCAACAACACCTACGCCGTTCCCAATCGCCTTACTTCGCGGTTGCTGAACCTGAAGGTGCTTTTTAATTTTTAGTGCTATTCCCTGATTCATATGGATATCAATGCTCTTTTAAACGACAAGGCCATCAAGCCAAAAGAAAAGACGGAGGCGCTTAGCCATTTGGTGGCAGATGGTTCCGTTAGCATAGCAGACCTGATCTCGTTTGCTGAAAAAGCAAAGGATCCGGTAAAAGCAACATGTATAGAATCGCTTGAATTTGCCACACGCCAGAGCCCTGCGCTTGGCACAGTTGCTGTGCTTGATTTTGCGGTAGCTAACCTGGCTGCTAAGGCGCCCCGCGTAAAATGGGAATCGGCAAAAGTTATTGGCAATATTGCACACCTGCATGCGGCAAAACTGGATAACGCTGTCAATAACCTGATCGTCAATACGGAACATGAAGGCACTGTTGTGCGATGGAGCGCAGCATTCGCACTCGGCGAAATACTTAAGTTGAAAACTACCCGCAATAAAGACCTTTTGCCTGCAATAGAAGCCATCTGCCAGCGGGAAGAAAAGAACAGCATCCGTAAGATATACCTGGGCGCTATTAAAAAGACGACCAAATAGTTGGTAGATTTTATAGATAAATTAGTTACATGCTTAAGCTAAACACAGATCTAATGCTACGTCAAATGGCTATGCCGATCGGTAGTTTAATTTTTATACTCTATATTTGACCCCCGATCTATGCTTAATGGTAAAAAAATAGTTATAGTGCTGCCCGCATATAAGGCAGAACTCACGCTCGAAAGAACCTATCGCGAGATACCTTTTGATATTGTTGACGACGTGGTACTGGTTGATGATAACAGTCCGGACAACACCGTTGCCAAAGCGAAGGAACTGGGTATCGTTCATGTTGTCAAGCATGAAGTAAATAAAGGTTATGGCGGCAACCAGAAAAGTTGCTATAAAAAAGCATTGGAACTTGGTGCAGACATCGTGATCATGCTTCATCCGGATTACCAATACACCCCTAAACTCATAATGGCAATGTCTTCCATCATTGCCAACGACCTATACCAGGTGGTGCTTGCATCGCGCATATTGGGAATGGGCGCCCTGAAGGGTGGCATGCCCATGTATAAATACATATTCAACCGTATGCTCACACTGTTCGAAAATATTATGATCGGGCAGAAACTAAGCGAGTATCATACGGGATACCGTGCCTTTTCAGGTGAAGTCATCAGGTCTATCGACTTTTCTCATAACAGTGATGATTTCGTATTTGACAATGAAATGATATCCCAGATATTCATGAACGGCTACGAAATCGCGGAAGTTACCTGTCCTACCAAGTATTTTCCTGAGGCATCCAGCATCAATTTCAAACGCAGCATGAAGTATGGACGTGGTGTACTCCGCGTTTCACTTACTCATCGTCTGCATAAATGGGGACTCGTGAAGAGTAAATTATACAGCAAGCCTGTATAGAGAATGCATAGCGCTAAGCTTGTTTCCTCGCGTTTTCCTCAAGCGCGCCTTTCCTGAGTTTTCCTAATTGCCAGGGCCAGAAGATCTTGTCAGTGACAAGACCCCGCGCCTGTTTGCGCTCCACAAAATGAAACAGGAGCATAGCGGCAAGAAATGCTAGTGGAATACCTATTACCCTGCTCAATACGCCATATACCATACTCCGCTCGCCACCGAAGTTTGAGCATATATAGTCTGTGAGATAGAAAACGGAAAAGTGTATCAAAAACAAGGAATATGAACGCTCGCCGAGCCATATCATGATTGGTCTGTCAAGTATCCGTTGCAAACCAGGACAGTTAAAGGCAAACAGAATGACTGACGTATAGATAAAGCTGTAGCTGATGTTGATAAAAGGCGTGTAATCATGGTGCACCACGTAATAGGTAGATGTCATTAAACCTATCATGCCAATAACCCCGAACACCACGGCAGCGGACTTTTTAAAGTCATATTTAGCCATGTACACACCCAACAAAAAGCTAACAGGATAATCAATGAACCGGAAGGCGTTAAGGAAAACATGCTCGTTAGAATAGACGTAGGGGTAATTGTGGTCAAGGTATTGCTGAAGCATAAATGATCCGGCTATTGTTACCAGGATGACGAGGGCTATGCGGAAGTAGTTGAGGCCCGCGCGCACCAGAAATACGGGAACCACAAAAGGAACAAGTATGTAGAATATCAGTTCAACCTGCAGGCTCCACCAGGCCAGGTTGTAGTAGGTGGTATGGTTAAAATTGAGGATCACCAGCTGCTTCAAAAAAACCCACGGCTTTAAGTCCATCCACCGCCAGACGTGGCTATAAAAAGTTTCAGGTGTCGTCTTGATGACCACCATGACCAGGTAACCAAACACCAGTGCTGCAAAATAAGGAGGGTATATCCTTTTGAGCCGCCGTATGAAATAATCGATGGTTTCAAATTTCCGTTGCCTCCGCAAGTAGGGCCTCAGCAGTACGATGCCACTTAGCACAAAAAATAAGACAACGCCTGATTGCGTGAAATAACTTTCTGAAACGGCCAGAAACGGCAAATGATGGGCCATCAGAAATTTGTATATGGCCCCAGACAGCGAATGATGTATGACAATGAGTAATGATGCTATTCCCCTGATCCCGTCAAGAAAATGAAAACGCTGTTTTTTCTGGTCTGACACGTAATTGGTTGGTGCGAGCAAAGATAAAAATAAATTGCAATAAACCTAACCCTGCCGCCCGACGGCAGGATGACGAAATTGTTATTCCATAAGTGGTGATATTGCCGCCCTGCAAAATGACAAAAGCCGCTATTGGAGCGGCTTTTGCATTTGAAGTGATCTCGTTGGGACTCGAACCCAAGACCCATACATTAAAAGTGTATTGCTCTACCAACTGAGCTACGAAATCGACCTTAAAAAAGAACTTTTCCCTGAACGGGAGCGCAAAGATAAGCATA